>JAANMY010000675.1_pt1 | contig 45780 bp, 44 predicted proteins | sample 7279691 | NCBI WGS metagenome assembly JAANMY01 (sample SAMN14094543, study PRJNA606508) | bioreactor metagenome | isolation source: A lab-scale SPAN reactor treating ammonium-rich wastewater day 388 | place: Ireland: Galway | collected 2018-02-07 | reverse complement strand
CATCGGCGAGGCACGCAGCTACTGGTTGCGGCACGGCCAGGACGCCATCTTCGCCGCAGACCTGCTGGACCCGGACACCCTGCGCGGGAAGCTGGAGTTGCAGCGCCAACGTGTCCTCCTGGAGGTGCAGCCCCTCCTCGCCGCCCTCGAGGGCGATTGCTCGGAAGCACTGGCAGTCTGGGAGCTGAGCGCCGAGGATGTGGCAACGCAGCTGAGCGAGGTATTCCAGAAGGGGGGCACGCTCTCGGCGACGGTCCCCGCCTGCCGGACCGCCCTTTTCGAGGGCGCCCAGGGCGTGCTGCTCGACGAGTATCGCGGCTTCCATCCACACACCACCTGGAGTACCGTCACCGCTCACCACGCCTGGGAGCTGGTCGAGCAGCTGCAGGTTGACGCGGTCGCCGTGCTGGGCATCACCCGGGCGTACACGACGCGCCACGGGGAAGGCCCGCTGCCGACGTTCTCCGCCGAGCTGACGAAACAGCTGCAAGATCCCGGCAACCCCTGGAACCGTTGGCAGGGCGGGCTGCGTTGTGGGTGGTTGGATCTGCCGCTGCTGCGCTACGCGGCGGCCGTCGCCGGGCCGCTCGATGGGATCGTGGTAAATCACCTGGATCAGCTCGCGGAAGGTCCGTGCCCGATCTGCGAGGAATACCAGGGATTCACGCCGACCGCATGCACCGCCCCCAACCTGGCGTGGCAGTCCCGTCTGACCGAGGGGCTGCGCGAGGCCGCCCCGGTGCTTACCCCTGCGACGACGGAACAGCTTCTGCAGCACGTCGGGGAGCTGGCCCCGGTGGTCGGGATCGGGTTTGGACCGACTCACCAGCAAAGGAGCTGGACTGGCTTCCACTTCCGCAAACGCCGGCACCCCGATTAACGTCCGAGTCAGCCACCCCCGAGCAGGCAGACACGATTGTGCTGTACTTCTCTCCCTTCTCCCTTGATGAGAGAGGAGGGCAGGGGGGTGAGGGTGCCTTCGCCCCCCTCTCTCCTGATGGGAGAGGAGGGCAGGGGGGTGAGGGGGAAAGAACCATGTCTGGCGCCGGTCCTTGCCGCAGGCGCCGCAAAACTACATGATGATGCCGACACGCCCGCTACCCCCGGAGGCATCCCATGCGACGCATGCCGTACCCCTGTCTCCCCGTTGCCCTCACCGCCTTCGCCTGGCTCGCCCTCTGTCCCGGACCGTCCGCCGCGGACGGCAAGCAGCCGGGCACCTACGTTATCGGCGTGGCGAAGATCGACATCACGCCGGCCTACCCCGTGCGCCTCAGCGGATTCGGGTTTCGGCGTACCGAGTCGGAAGGAGTGACGCAGAAGATCTACGCCCGGGCGCTGGCGCTCAATACTGAAGGCGGCGAGCCGGCCGTGCTCGTCACGGTCGATAACCTCGGCCTGCCGTGGGGCATGGTGCAGGAGGTCGGCCGCCGCCTGGAGAAGAAGGGCGCACTGAAAGCGGAGCGGCTGGCGATCACTGCGACGCACACGCACACGGCGCCGATGCTAACAGGTGTCGCGCCGACGCTGTTCGGCCAGCCCATCCCGAAGGAACACCAGCAGCACATCGACCGCTATACCGCCGACCTGACGGACAACCTCGAAAAGGTCGCGCGGGCCGCCCTCGCCGACCGCCGGCCGGCGCGGCTAAGCTGGGGCATCGGCAAGGCCACGTTCGCGATGAACCGCCGGAAGAAGGGCGGCCCGGTCGATCACGACCTGCCGCTGCTGGTGGTGCGCGATCCGAAGGGCAGGGTACGGGCCGTGCATGTGACATACGCCTGTCACTGCGTCACCCTGTCGAACAACAAGATTAGCGGCGACTGGGCTGGGTATGCGGCCGAGCTAATCGAGGACGACCACCCGGGGGCGGTGGCGCTGGTGTCGATCGGCTGCGGGGCCGACGCGAATCCGACATCGGGCGTGACCGGCGACAAGGCCGACATTGCCCGCGCCCAGGGCGCCTCAATCGCTCGTGAGGTGCGCCGCCTGGTGCAGGGGTTTCTCGCGCCGATCAAGGGCGACGTGGCCGTGCGCTGGCGCAAGCTGGAGCTGCCGCTTGACACCCCGCCGACACGCGCGGAGTGGGAGAAGCGGGCGAAGCGCACCGACGCCATCGGCTACCACGCCCGGGTGCAGCTCGCCCGCCTCGACCGCGGCGAGAAACTACGCTCGAAGATCGACTACCCGATTCAGGTCTGGACGCTGGGCGAGTCGGTGGCGCTGGCGTTCCTGCCCGGCGAGGTGGTGGTCGATTACGCCCTGGCGCTGAAGAAGGAACTCGACCGGCTGCGGCTGTGCGTGTGCGCCTACGCCAACGACGACCCCTGCTACATCCCGTCGGAGCGCGTCCTCAAGGAGGGCGGGTACGAGGGCGCTGGGGCAATGGTCTACTACGACGTGCCGGTCCGCTTCGCGCCGGGTCTGGAAAAGAAGATCACCGACGCGGTCAAGGAACTCGTCGGGCCGAAGTTCAAGGCGCCGTTCGACACGAAAAAGACGGGCGGGTCGCAGGGGCTCTCGCCGCAGCAGTCGCGGTCGGCGATCCGCGTGCGGGCGGGCCTGAAGGTGGAACTGGTCGCGGCCGAGCCGCTGGTGGTCGATCCGGTGACGATCGACTTCGGTCCCGACGGCAAGTTGTGGGTGGCGGAGATGTACGACTACCCGGAGGGCGTCGGCGGCGACTACCAGCCCGGCGGGCGCATCAAGGTGGTGGAGGATACCGACGGCGACGGTATCTACGATCGGGCGACCGTGTTCCTCGACAATATCCCCTTCCCGACGGGCGTGACGGTGTGGCGCAAGGGCGTGCTCGTGTGCGCGGCGCCCGACATCTTCTACGCCGAGGACACCGACGGCGACCGGAAGGCGGACGTGGTGCGCAAGGTCTTCAGCGGGTTCGGCACCGGCAACTACCAGGCGCGCGTGAACAGCCTGGAGTACGGGCTCGACGGCTGGGTGTACGGCTCGTGCGGGCTGTTCGGCGGCAGGATCGCGTGCTACCCGCTGAACGGTCCGGCCGGCGCGAAGCCGGTGCGCGTGATCGAGTTGGGCGACCGCGATTTCCGCATCAAGCCGGACGAGGGGCTTCTCGAACCGGCGACGGGGCGGACGCAGCAGGGGCGCGTGCGTGACGACTGGGGCAGCTGGTTCGGGTGCGACAACAGCACGCTCTGCCGGCACTACCCGCTCGCCGACCATTACCTGCGCCGCAACCCGCACGCGGCCCCGCCGCCCGCCGGGGTGCTGGTGCCGGAAGGCCCCGACCCGAACCGCCTCCACCCGCTGAGCAAGGATCTGCAACTGTTCAAGCGGTCCGGCTCCAGCGGACGTACCACCGCGGCGTGTGGGCTGGGCATCTACCGCGATGACCTGCTCGGCAAGGAGTTCACCGGGAACGCCTTCGTGTGCGAGCCGGTTAACCTGCTCGTGCATCGCATGGCGCTCTCACCGCGCGGCTCGACGTTCGTCGGCAAGCGGGCCAAAGGTGAGGAGACGTCGGAGTTCCTGGCCTCAACCGACACCTGGTTCCGGCCGGTTCAGGTGCGGACCGGGCCGGACGGGACGCTGTACGTCGTCGATATGTACCGCTTCGTGATCGAGCACCCGCGCTGGATCCCGCCGGAGGATCTGGCGAAGGTCGATCTGCGGGCGGGGAGCACGATGGGCCGCATTTACCGCGTTGTGCCCGAGGCGACCAGGCGTCGGGCGGCGCCGCGGCTCGACAAACTCGACACGGCGGGACTGGTGGCGGCGCTGGACAGCCCGAACGGCTGGCGGCGCGACCTGGCGGCACAACTGCTGCTGTGGCGTGCGGACAGGACCGCGGCGAAGGAGTTGGAGCGATTGGCGAGGACCGCCGAGTACGCCGAGACGAGGGCTCAGGCGCTGGGCGTGCTGAACGGACTCGGCGTCCTGGCGCCCAACCTCGTTGTGCGAGCACTCGCCGACCCGCACCCGGGCGTGCGCCGGCAGGCCGTGCGTCTGGCGGCGGACTTCCTCGCCTCGTCTCGGGACGCCGGCCCGGCGCTGCTGAAGCTCACCGAAGATGCCGACGCCCAGGTACGGTTACAGCTGGCCTGCACACTGGGTCAGTGGGACGACCCGCGGGCCGGCCGGGCGCTGGCGACCCTGGCGCTGCGGCACGCGGGCGACGGCTACCTGACAGCCGCGGTGCTCAGCAGCGTGCAGCGCCGGAACGTTGGGGACGTGCTGGCCGCCATGTTCGCGGCCGACGGTCCGCCGGAGCCGGTGGTGCAGCGCCTGCTGGCCGTCGCGACCGCGCTGGAGGACCGGAAGGCGCTCGCTGGCGCGCTCGGCAAGATCCTTCCGACGAAGGAGGGGAGGCTCGCCGCGTGGCAAACGGCCGCCCTCGCCGGGGTGCTGGAGGCGCTGCAGCGGCGGGGGGAATCCCTCGACAGCCTTCCTGACGTCGGGATATGCGATCAGATCCGGCGGGCGCTCACCCAGGCGCGGGCGACCGCCGTTGACGAAAAGGCGGTCGAGCCAGTGCGGCTGGCCGCGCTCCGCGTCCTGGGTCGAGATGGCGCCCGGCGGACCGCCGACGTGTCCCTGCTGGCCGGGCTGCTCGGCCCGCAGCACCCGCCGGCGCTCCAGGCCGGCGCCGCCGCGGCGCTGGGCCGAATCCCCGACCGGGCGGCGGCCGCCGCGCTGGTGAAAGGGTGGAAGAGTTACAGCCCGTCACTCCGCGGCCAGGTTCTCGACCTGCTGCTGAGCCGGACCGACTGGCAGCGCCAGCTGCTTCAGGCGATCGAGAAAACCGCGATCCCCGCCGCCCACATCGATACGGCCCGCCGTCAGCGCCTGCTCACGCATAAAAACTTGCAGGTGCGAACGCTGGCAGCGAAACTCCTCGGCGGCCCCGGCAGCGCTGACCGGCAAAAGGTGGTGGACGCCTACCGCGCGGCGCTCGCCCTCAAGGGGGACCGCGCGCGCGGCAAGGACGTGTTCGCGAAGCGCTGCGCCGCCTGCCACCGGCTCGGCAACGAGGGCCACGCGGTCGGCCCGGACCTCGCCACCGTCGCCGGCAAGCCGGCCGAGTACCTGCTGATCGAGATCCTCGATCCGAACCGCAACGTCGATACGCGCTACCTGGAATATGTCGCCGCCACGAGCGCCGGCCGCCTCTTCGCCGGCACCCTCGCCAGCGAGAGCGCCGCCGCCGTCACTCTGCGCGGCCAGGAGGGCAAGGAGGAGGTGCTGCTGCGGTCGGAACTGGAATCCCTCGCGGGGACCGGCAAGTCGCTGATGCCGGAGGGGCTGGAGAAGGACATCACGCCGCAGGACATGGCCGACCTGGTCGCCTACCTCGGCGCGGGCGAGAAGACCGCGGACGCTGCCGCGCTGGCCCGGCAGCTGCTCGACAACAAACTTCCGATGAAGGAGCGGCAGGCACTGATCGAGCGCTACCCGAACCAGGCGGCCGACCTCGTGCGCGCGCTCAGTGCCGACCTGAAGGGCGACGCGAAGGAGGAGTACCGCCGCATCCCGTGGATCTGGCGCGTCAGCATCGCGGCCGGCAAGCGCAACGACGCGGATCAGATCCGGCGGCTGCTGGAGGTGTCGCTTCCGAGGGCCGGCGAGCCGCTGCGCGACTGGCAGGCGGTGGTCCTTGGCGGCGGCGTCATCAACGGCATCAGCCTGCAAGGCGTCTGGCCGGGGCGGCGCCTGGCCGAGATCCTCAAGGGCGACGCCGGGTTAGCCGAACGCTGGCGCCAGGCGCTGGCTCAGGCCGCGGCGATGGCCGACAATGAGAAGATCCCGACTGGCACGCGCTACGACGCGCAACGCCTGCTCGCCCTGGCCCCCTGGGAGCAGGGCGGGGCGCGGCTCGCGAAGTACCTGGCGAAGGGCGTTCACCCGGAACTGCAGATGGGCGCGATCAGTGGACTCTCCGACGTCGAGTCGCCCGCGGTGGCGCGGCTGCTGCTGGCGGGGCTTGGCCACTACTCGGCCGGCAACCGCAAGCTTGCCCTCGACGCCCTGGTACGGACCGAGGCCCGCGCCGCCGCCCTGCTCGACGTCCTGGAGAAGGGGCAGGTGCAACGGGCGCATCTCGCCGAGACGCACGTCCGGACCCTGCGCGGGCTGCAGAATCAGACCCTGCGGGCGCGGGTGGAGAAGTTCCTCGGGCGCTGATGCCTCGGGCGCGGTTGGCGCCGGGCACGCGCGAGACTCATTTCAGTGTGTAGGCGACATAGGCGAAGCGCTTGCTGTCGGGTGACCAGGAGTTGACGTTGAGCGTCCCCTGGCCGCCGAACAGGCGCACCACCTCGCGGATCTCGGTCCGTGGCGGTGTCGCGCCCGGGAGGGGCATCAACCGCAGCGCCACGTCCTTGTTCGCCGGGTGGCCCTTCGTTCCCTTCGGGAACGAGAGAAAGAGCAGCCACTTCCCGTCCGGCGATGGATGCGGGAACCAGTCCTCGTGCTCGTCGTGGGTGATGCGCTCCGCCTTCACGTCGTCCGGGCCGGCGCCGTCAGCGGGCATGCGCCAGACATCCCAGTTCCCAGCGCGGTCGGAGTTGAAATAGATCCACTTGCCGTCCGGGGAGTAGTCGGGGCCGTCGTCGTAGCCGGCGTGGGTGGTTAGCCGACGCTCAGCGCCTCCAGCCACCGGAATGGTATAGATGTCGAAGTTGCCGTCGCGGCGAGCGCAGTAGGCCAGCGTCTTGCCGTCCGGCGACCAGCCGTGGTAGTAGCTCGGGGTGAGTTGCGTCACCTGGCGCGGCGTGCCGCCCGCCGCCGGCAGCACGTAGATCTGCCCCGCCGAGATGGCGAGGAGTTTGCCATCGGGGGAGATGCCGTGGTCGTTGTTGATCCCGGTCACCTTCCCGGTGTTGACCAGTTCCGCCTCGCCGCCCGCGAGGGGCAGTCGCCACAGCTTGCCCTCGCTGTTGAGGAGCAGGTACTTGCCGTCGGGCGACCAGTTCGGAGCCTCGAACTTGCGCGGCGCCGAATAGACGACCCGCTTCGCCCCGCCGTCGAGTGTCAGCACCGTCACATGGCTGGTGACCTGCACCCCCTTCTGGGCGGCCGCCTGCCGACAAACGGCGCCGGGGCCGAGCAGGAGGCCGGCGACAGGGAGGAGGAGCAGCGCGAAAAGGGGCCGTCGGTTCATGGGTTCTCCCTCCAGGTCACTCGGGCAGGTCGCCCTGGGCTCTTTCTCATCGGTGCGGCTCCCAGCAGGGCACAGGGTGGGACTGACTCATCGAGAGTTTACGCGGACAGGCGCGGCAGACAAGCGAGGCGCCTGTCCGCGAGAGGAGCATACGCCACAGCTGAGCCCGTGGCGACTTCTTGCCCATCGGGGATAGATACGCATCGCCTGATACCGGGAAGGCGATGCGCGCGCCACCCCGCGTTGTCAGCGCCGTTCAGCACATCTCCTTGCACATGGACAATTTGTGGCTCGCGTCCTTTCCCTGTCTCCCACTGGCACGGTGGTTGCTATATACCTCACCCGACAGGTTTTAACCGACCTGTCATGAGTGCTCCCGGCGATCTGGGCGGCGCACGGGAGCACCAAATTACAGAGCCCCGATGTTCTTTGGGTGAACATCGGGGCCTTTTTTGCGCGCGACCCGCGGGGTGCCATCCGTTTGCGGTTGGTCACCGACCTCGTTGCTCGGGCGAGCGCCACAGGCTCGACAGGATCAGGTCGCGCACCCAGGGCAATTCCCTGGGGAGCCGGTCGTACAGCCGGAGGAACAGTTCCTCGTGCTGCAGGTACTCGCTGCTCCACTCCTGCCGGTCCACGCGCATCAGCCGGTCGAAACACCCGCGGGGGAACTCTTCCAGGCCGCGCCAGTCGATGTCCTCGTAGCGCGGCATCCACCCGATCGGCCGCTCGATGCCGGGTCCGCGGCCGTGGGTGCGGTCGATGATCCACTTGATGACGCGCATGTTGTCGCCGTACCCCGGCCACAGGAACCGGCCGTCCTCGCCCTTGCGGAACCAGTTGACGGCGAAGATCCGCGGCGGATCGTGGACCTCGCGGCCGAGCTGGAGCCAGTGGTTGAAATAGTCGGCCATGTGATACCCGCAGAACGGCAGCATGGCGAACGGGTCGCGCCGTACCACCCCCTGCTGGCCGGCGGCTGCGGCCGTCGTCTCCGACCCCAGCGTCGCCGCCAGGTACACGCCGCAGGTCCAGTTGAACGCCTGGTACACCAGCGGCGCCACCGTGCCGCGCCGCCCACCGAACACGAACGCCTCGATCGGCACGCCCTGCGGATCCTCCCAGCTCGGGTCGATGCTCGGACACTGGCTCGCGGGGGCGGTGAACCGAGCGTTCGGGTGGGCCGCCGGCCGCCCCCCCAGGCCGGGCTGCCAGTCCTGCCCCCGCCAGTCGATCAGATGGGCCGGCGGCGTCGGCGTCATGCCCTCCCACCACACGTCCCCATCATCGGTCAGTGCAACGTTGGTGAAGATCGTGTTGCGGCTGAGGGTCGCCATCGCGTTCGGGTTCGTCGTCTCGGACGTTCCGGGCGCCACGCCGAAGTAGCCGGCCTCCGGGTTGATCGCGTACAGGCGGCCGTCGGCGCCGGGCCGGATCCACGCGATGTCGTCCCCGACCGTCGTCACCTCCCACCCCTCCGCGCGGAACATCGGCGGCGGAATCAGCATCGCGAAGTTCGTCTTGCCGCACGCGCTGGGGAAGGCGGCCGCCAGGTACGTCTTCGCGCCGTGCGGATCCTTCACGCCCATGATGAGCATGTGCTCAGCCAGCCACCCCTCGTCGCGCGCCATCACCGACGCGATGCGCAGCGCGAAGCACTTCTTGCCGAGCAGGGCGTTGCCGCCGTACCCGCTGCCGTAGGACCAGACGGCACGCTCCTCCGGAAAGTGGACGATGTACTTCTGCTCGCGGTTGCACGGCCACGGCACGTCCGGCTGGCCGGGTTCCAGCGGCGCGCCGACCGAGTGGACGCACGGCACGAACGCGCCAGCGGTCCCCAGCAGTTCCAGCGCCTGGCGGCCCATCCGGGTCATGATCCGCATGTTGACGACGACGTATGGCGAGTCGGTCAGCTCGATGCCGAGGTGGGCGAACGGGGAGCCGAGCGGACCCATGCTGAACGGCACGACGTACATCGTGCGCCCGCGCATGCAGCCGGCGAATAGCCCGCGCAGCGTCTCCTTCATCTCGCGCGGCGCCACCCAGTTGTTGGTCGGGCCGGCCTCATTCTTGCTCGCGCTGCAGATGAACGTGCGGCCCTCCTGGCGCGCCACGTCGATCGGGTCGGACCGGGCCAGGAAGCAGCCGGGCCGCCGGGCCGGGTTCAGCCGGACGAACGTGCCGGACCGGACGAGTTGCTCGCACAGGTCGTCGTACTCGCCCTGCGAGCCGTCGCACCAGGACACCCGGTCGGGCCGGCAGAGGTCGGCGAGTTGCTGCACCCACGACCGAACGCCGTTGTGCCGGAGGTAGGGCGGGAACTCGATGCGGATTGCTAGGTTCTGTTGCATGCAGACGCCCGCCAGGCTGTCCATCGGAAATTAGCGCCACACCTGATCAGCGTAACGTGTCGGCGAGGATTGTCCAAGAGGGCTCGCGCCCGTCGCTGGTGCTCCGGGTTGGTCGGACGGCGCCGCCCCAGGCTGGCCGGGACACCGGCTGGCCGAGTCGCTAGCCTGTCTGCGGCGGCAAGGCGGATCGCGCCGCCTGGTGAAGCGACGGAAACGGAGACGACTCATGACACACCACACCCCCACAACGGCCGCCGGCCGGGCCGAGGCCGACACCCTGCTTCAGCAAATCGCTGATTACACCCTCGACGGGCGGATCGAAAGCGCGGAGGCGTGGGAGACGGCCCGGTACTGCCTGCTCGACGCGCTCGGGTGCGGGTTGCTGGCGCTCGACTACCCGGCCTGCGGCAAGCTGATCGGCCCGGTCGTGCCGGGGGCGGTCCTGCCCGGCGGTGCCCGCGTCCCCGGCACCCGGCACGAACTCGACCCGGTGCAGGCGGCCTTCTGCCTCGGGACGATGGTCCGGTGGCTGGACTTCAACGACACCTGGCTGGCGGCCGAGTGGGGCCACCCGTCCGACAACCTGGGCGCGATCCTCGCCGTCGCCGACTACCGCGCCCGGCGGGAAGGCCAGGCGGTGACGATGCGCGGGGTGCTGGAGGCGATGATCAAGGCGTATGAGATCCAGGGCGTGCTGGCGCTCAACCACGCCTTCAACCGGGTCGGCCTCGACCACGTCCTTTTGGTGCGCATCGCCTCGACGGCGGTCGCCGCGTGGCTGCTCGGGTGTCCGCGCGACGAAGTGATCAACGCCGTGTCGAACGCCTTCCTCGACGGTGGAGCACTGCGGACGTACCGCCACGCCCCGAACACCGGGTCGCGCAAGTCGTGGGCCGCCGGCGACGCAACAAGCCGAGCGGTGCGGCTCGCCCTGATGGCGCGCCAGGGCGAGATGGGCTACCCGTCGGCCCTGACGGCGCCGACGTGGGGTTTCCAGGACGTGCTGTTCCGCCGGCAGCCGCTCACCCTCGCGCAGCCGTTCAGCTCCTATGTGATGGAACACGTTCTGTTCAAGATCTCCTTCCCGGCCGAGTTCCACGCTCAGACGGCGGTCGAGGCGGCGTTCGCCCTGCACCCCCGCGTCAAGGACCGGCTCGACGAGATCGAGGCCGTCAGGATCGAGACGCAGGAGTCAGCGGTGCGCATCATTGACAAGATCGGGCCGTTGAACAACCCGGCGGACCGCGACCACTGCTTGCAGTACATGGTGGCGGTCGGCCTGCTCAAGGGGGGCCTGACGGCGGAGGACTACGAGGACACGGCGGCCGCCGACCCACGCCTCGACTGGCTGCGCAGTCGCATGGTCGTCACGGAGGATCCGCGCTTCACCGCCGACTACCTCGACCCGGTCAAGCGGTCGATCGGCAACTCGGTCCAGGTGGTGTTTCACGGCGGGCAGGCGACGGAGAAGATGACGGTCGAGTACCCGATCGGGCACCGGCGCCGCCGCGCCGAGGGGATTCCGCTGCTGATGGCGAAGTTCGCGACGAACCTCCGCTCCCGGCTCGCGCCGCCGGCGGTCGAGCGCATCCTCGACGTGTGCCAGGATCAGGCCCGCCTGGAGGCGCTGCCGGTGGAGAAGTTCGTCGGGCTGTTCGTGGTGTAGGGGGGAGGAAGAGAAAATTAAAGCCCACGGACTGCGGTCCGTGGGCGAAGTCTCCAGCGCTTCACCCACGGACCGCAGTCCGTGGGCTTTACATGCTTCACTCCTCTCTCCAACTGCCAGTCTCTTCCTCCTCCCTACCCGCGCTGGGCCAGCGGGACGACGTGCCGGACCTCCGGCCCGGTGTAGCGCGACCGCGGGCGGATCAGGCGGTTGTTCTCGTGCTGCTCGATGAAGTGGGCTGACCAGCCGGTGACGCGCGCCATGACGAAGATCGGCGTGTACAGCGGGATTTCCAGCCCCAGCGCGTGGTACAGCCGACCGGCCGGCCAGTCCAGGTTCGGAAACAGGTTCTTCTCCTCGCCGAGGATACGCTCAATGATCTCGGCCGTCTCCTCCCAGTGGAGCGACCCCGCCGCCTCCGCCGCCTTCCGGGCGAACGTCTTGAGGATGCCGGCTCGGACATCGCCCGCCTTGTAGACACGATGCCCGAACCCCATGACCCGCTCCTTGCGCGCCAGCGCCTGGCGCAGCCATGCCTCGGCCTGGGCCGGGCCGCCGGCCGCCTCCAGGAGGTCCATCACCTTCTCGTTGGCGCCGCCGTGCAGCGGACCCTTGAGCGTGCCGATGGCGGCGACGATCGCCGAGTGCAGGTCGGCCAGGGTGGAGCAGGTGACGCGGGCGGCGAACGTCGAGGCGTTGAACTCGTGCTCGGCGTACAGGATCAGCGACACGTCGAGGGCGCGGACCGCGTCCGCTGTCGCCTCCTGGCCACGCAGCATGCAGAGGAAGTTGGCGGTGGTGCCCAGATCGGGCCGGGCCGTGACCGCCTCCATCCCGCGGCTCAGCCGGTACTGGGCCGCGACCGCGACCGGGATCTGAGCCAGCAGCCGCTCGGCCTTGCGCACGTTGGCCGCGTGCGAGCTGTCCTCGGTTTCCGGGTCGTAGTGGGACAGGACGCTGACGGAGGTGCGCGTCACGTCCATCGGGTGGACGGCCGGCGGCAGGACGCGCAGCAAAGCGAGGAGGGGGTGCGGCAGACTGCGAGCCGCGGCCAGGCGCCGCTGAAAGCTCGCGAGCTGAGTGCGGGTCGGCAGGTCGCCGTGCAGCAGCAGGTACGCCACCTCGTCGAAGCTCGCGTTCTCGACCAGTTCGCCGACCGGGTAGCCGCGGTAGCGCAGCCCGCCCTCGATGGTGGAAACCGCCGTCTCGCCCGCGATGACCCCCTCCAGCCCGGGGGAGTAGATCTCGGTGGTCATGGGAAGTCCTCTTTTGTGACGGGTGACAGGGTTCTGTCACCCTGTCACCCAAAGTACGCGCGGTCGCGGGCCTCGTAGCCGGAGTAGCCGAGCAGATCGTACAGTTCCGCGCGGGTCAGCATCTGCGGCACCCGGTCGCGCTGGTGGCCCTTCTGGAGGAGTTCGGCGAGCGTGTCCTGGGCGGCGCGGAGGGCGGCGCGGAAGGCTGTCAGCGGGTAGAGCACCAGGCGATACCCCATTCCGGCCAGGTCGGCGAAGTCCAGGTTGGGACTGCGACCGAACTCGGTCATGTTAGCCAGCAGGGGTGCCGGAACCAGGCGTGCGAACCGGGCGAACTCGTCCGGGCTTTCCAGTGCCTCGGGGAAAATCGCGTCGGCGCCGGCCTCCAGGTAGAGGTGGGCGCGGCGCACGGCGTCGTCGAACCCGTGTACTCCGCGGGCGTCGGTGCGGGCGATGACCACGAAGTCCGGATCCTGGCGGGCGGCGGTCGCAGCCCGGATCTTCGCCGCCATCGCCGCCGGCTCGGCCAGCGCCTTGCCCGACAGGTGGCCGCAGCGCTTGGGCAGGAGCTGGTCCTCCAGGTGGATGCCGGCCACGCCCGCCGCCTCGAACAGGCGCACGGTGCGCTCGACGTTCAGCGCCTCGCCGAACCCGGTGTCCGCGTCCGCGAGCAGGGGGAGGGCGGTCGCCTGGGTGATGGTGTGCGCCTGGTCCACGAACTCGGTCAGGGTGAGCAGGCCGACGTCGGGAACGCCCGCGGCCGCCGACAGCGCGCCGCCGGAGAGGTAGACGGCCGGATAGCCGAGGCGCTCCGCCATCCGCGCCACCAGGGCGTTGAAAACGCCGGGGACCGGGATGGGCCGCGCCGCCCACGCCTCGCGGAGTCGCCGCCCGGGGGAGAGTCGCTGGGGATGGGTGTTCATGGGTCAGCCTGTCTGCACACCTCGCAGGGCAGGGGGGGAGCACCGCCGGCCTACTCGCTCACCTTCAAGATGTAGCGCCCGACCTGCCCATCGCGGAACGTGGTGGCGATGATGCGATAAGTGCCCGAACGGTCAGGGGTAAAAGTGAGGCGCGCGTTGAACCCATCCCCGCCGTCGTCGTTGGTCGCCAGTTCCTTCCCACCCGGATCCTCCAGCCGGAGGTAGGCGTCGAAGTCCGTGCTCTCCAGGTCGATGGTGTACTTGCGACCCTGGAGCAGCGGTACCAGGTGGAGTTTGTGGTGAGAGTTGGTACGGTTCCGGTCCTTCGGATCGTTCGCCGCGAGCTGACCATGCACGATGACACCACCACGGCGGACCGTCAGTTGGTACGCACCGGTGCCGCCCTGGAAGCACGAGAGGACGACCAGGCGGTAGATGCCGGTCCGGGGCGGCGCGAAGTGGAGGCGGGAGTTTCGGCCTTCGCCGCCGTCGTCGTTCTCGCCGAGTTTCTGGCCTGCGTCGTCCTCGATCCGCAGGAAGGTATCGAACCACTTCTCCTTCGGTTCGGGCGGGCTCTCCAGGTCGATCCGGTAGAGATGCCCGGCCTGGAGGTGCAGGCGGTAAACCTTTGCGTGGCACCCCTCGCGGATCTTGTCCACCGGATCGTCCCTGACCAGCAACCCCGGGGCGGCCAGCACGAGGCCTGCGTCCGTGCCCTCGCCTTTCTGCAGGGCGGCTGCTCCAGCCCGCCCCAGGAGCAGGGCGACCAGGACAGCGGCAAACAGGGTCGCACGAATCCGCGTCTGCATGGGTTCCTCCTTTTGCACTCGGGCGAGAGGCGCGAACAGCCGGTTGGTCGTCTTCCGGGACGTTCCTCATATTTGCCGAAGACCAGCCGCCACGCAAGGGGAGATGACGCCACGGCCGCGGCTACGCGCGAGTTGGTGGAGGTCGGCCGACGGCCAGGCGGTCGTCTCGATCCCCGCACAAGCAAGGGTGATAATCCAGTGCAGCTTGCTCGGCGCGTTCCTCCCAATCGGCCACGGAGAGTATGCCGGACGCCTTTTATGTAATTAAACATAAGATACATTATCGGACGTTATCGCTTCGGATGAGCGATCTCTCGTATCTGCGATGTCGGTGCGGCACAGTTAATTAGCCAAAGCAGAAACGTCCGATAATGAACATTATGTTTAACTGGACAAACTTCGTCCGTCATACTCTCCGTAACCGATTGGGAGAATCGTAATGCCTGCGAAATGCTGGGTGCTGACCCTGACCGGAGCCGGCACGAGCCCGGTGAGCGTCCACGTCCCCGAGGACGGCCCCGAACCGTGGGGCCACGTTGTCCTGGTGGACGAACACGGCCATGTTTGGGAGCTTCACGACGGTCGGCTGACCGGCGCGCTCGAGAGCGTCCGCAGCGATCTGGAATATCACGTCCGGGTAGCGATGCAGCGGGCTGGGATCCACGGCGCCCCGGCCGGGACAAGGCCGGAGCGGGAAGGAGGGCATGATGTTGCACATTGAAACGCGCGATCCGGTCACGCTGAGCGAGTACGGCCTGCTGCGGGTCGATTTTGAGGAGCTGTGCCGTCAGTGGGAATTCGCCTTCAACCATGAAACCAGAGGCTACCTCTGGGCCGGTATCGTTTGCGGACTGCGCGCCGCCGGCTACGAGGTCGGCGAACCCGGGGTGCGTTACGCCGTAGCCGAGGAGGTGAGTCGTGGGTGACCTGATCAGCCCCGCCAGCTCCAGCCTCGACCGGGAGGCACGGCTAGAGCTGGCCCGCGTCAATGCCGAGTTGTCCGCCGTGCGAGAGCTGCTGGAGCGGGCGCAGACCATCTGCGCCGACTACCGCGAGACGCTACGGCTGCTGAAGCACCGGCGGACGTGTCTGTACGGGCTTGCTGCCTGGACAGATGAGGGCAGCAGTGGTTCTGCCGAGTCACATTCACCATCCGGGAGGACGCACATGTGCAAGAACAGCGATCAGCATCCGGAAGAGACGTTGGACGTGCAGGAGGAGCCCCGCCCTCAGCCGTGCTTGCCGACGCACCAGGACGCCCTGGCGAGCTTCAAGCGGCTGCTCGATGCGATCTCAAAGCAGAATCGCCGACGGGTGATGCAGGACGTGATGTGTGTAGAGATGTGGCTGCGCAATGCTGCCCACGTTCTGGGCCTGCTCACACTGCCTCCGGACGTTCCCGACGCCCAGGGCGCCGTTGAAGCCGCTCGGGCACTCGTGGGTGCGCGGAAGTAATCGTCACCGACTCCATCTCGCCTCCGGCTGGCCTCACCCGGCCCCGGGCTCCCCGCAGAGCCCGGGGCTGTCTGCTGCGCCCCCGCCGGCGCCCAGCTGCCCACTCCCTTCCCCTTCCCCTCCTCCCTCTCCCGGACGAAATCCGGCGTTGCATTCCAGCGTGACCTGGGGCCAGTGTCATTGACCCGAAAGGAGGTGGCACATGTTCGATCTGGGAGTACGAGCCCTGGTGGATGAGGTGTGGCGGGCTGTCATGGGGGTCTGCGTCCTCTTGCTTGTCGCCGTCCTGGTGGCGGCGCTGGTCGCCCTGGCGGTCTGGGTCGCCCACCGATTCACCGGGAGACGTGGTCGCGATGATGGGGATTTGCCCCCGCCGCCGGCCGGCGGGTGAGGGATCAGATCATGCCTGGATCCGGCCCGCCCGCCGCCCGCCGGCGGGCGGGCCGGATCATGCCTCATGTGGTCGGCTGCAGCGCGGCCAGCGCCGCCGCGACCCTCTCGGCCCGCTTGAATCCGCTGAAGCCCCTATAGCTGAACACCTCCGACCCCTGCTCCCGGCAGATCCGGTCTGCGGTGCTCTCCGTCAGGTAGAACCCGCCGGCCGGCTCCCCCTGCGTCGGCGCCGGGTGCGCATCCGGACCCCAGTTGTTGCCGATGCGGAAGATCCGGCCCAGCGTAGGATGGCGCCAAACCTCGTCGCTGTACATCTGGTGCGGCCACTGGGAGTCATACTCCGCGATGTTGACGGCGGGCGTCCCCCTGGGGCGGATCGTGCGCGTCCCGAACATCGACGCCAGGGTGATCGGGTTGCCGGCCCGGATCTCGCGCTCCCAGTCGTCGGGTGTGCGGATCGGCGTGACCTGGCCGACCAGGTGGAGCAGCCCCAGACGGCCGTACTCCTGCTTCGACCACGCGCCGGCCGACCACCTGTACTCATCGCGCGTCGTCAGCTGCCGCCAGCCCTGTACCTGCTTGAATGCCGGGAGCCCCTGCGCCTCCTCGTGGGCGAAGCACCCGTCTTCCCGGATCGCGGCCGCCCAGCACGCTCCCGTGGAGCCCTCCCCCTCTCTCGGCATTCCGCACCGCAGCCGGCTCTGGCCGTAGGCGTAGGGCCACCATACGGGAATGCAGCGCTCCAGGTCGCCAAGCGCCACCTCGACGCCCATGAGCGTCTCAAGGGCGTTGTTGCCGCCGGCCCCGACACAGCTCCCCGTCAGCTGCCAGACGTATTGCAGCGAGCCGCCCCAGGCCGACTGCGCCAGCCTCCAGAGGGGGAAGCGGTCCGTGTCTGGTGGGGGCGGTGGCGGGGGCTCGGGGCCGGGGCCGGGGCCGGGCGACTCGGCCCGAAGGATCAGCTGCACATTGAGCCGGCCGTCTGCATCCTGGGATGCGGCCCCGGTTACGTTCCATGGCACCGGCGCGCCGCTCGAAGCGTAGAGCAGGGCGCCGGTGCCCAGGTCGTCCCCGGGCGGGGCCAGCGCGATGGCCAGGGATTCTTCGTGCGCGGCCCAGAGGGCACGCGATCGGTACGCGGGGGGAATCCAGCCGAAGGGTCCGGCCATGACTATTCTCCTGGAGTAAGGCGGGCGAAATAGGTGACGAGTGCTCCGATGCAAGTGCCGGTGATGCCGGTCAGGACGGGCGGCACGTCTCTGCCGGCGTGCGCCAGAGCGATGATCCCGACCAGTCCCGCCACTCCGCAGCCGGCGATCAGGCCGGCGAGAGTGAGTCTGAGGCGGTCCTTGTCGTGGCCGTTGAGCATGGGAGGCTCTCCTGTAGTCTTGCAGTCAGGGGCGCTGGCGCAGCTCGAAGCGCGGAGTGACGATGTACTCGGCCCCGTCCGTGGTCATGTCCCGGGGAACGGTCGTGTCCCGCTGGATCGCGACGAGGTTGCCGGCCGGGTCGAGGAGGAAGGCACCGTAGATATCGTTGCCGGTGCCGCCGGCCCCCTTCGTGAAGGTGACAGGGTCTGCCGCCGTGGTCGCCACCCCGCCGACCGTGGCCGCGACGGTCCAGTTGGCTGCTGCCTGTCGCGCGTAGCCCTCGAAATCCGCTTCGGCGGCGATCGCCGCCGCTGTCGTGATCGTCTCATCAGGAGTGAGGTCGCTTTTGAACAGCCCTATCTCCGCGACATCGCCCCAGCTTGCGAGAATCGTATCGAGCAGGGTACGCTCGCTCTCGTCGCCGACAATCCCGGCCATGTTGTGCGCTCCTTTCCGATTGACAGGACATTGACACTAGCCCCGGCCAAACCGGGCCAGCAACTCCACCACCTGACCATCGCCGATGTCCGCGATGACCAGGCCAAGAAGGGTGAGGAAGTTGGCCCCGGCCCCGGCCGGGAGTCCAAATTGCTGCTCGACGGTCGCGTAATCCGCGCCGTCGTGCATGTGCTGGGCGTGCGCCTCGAGCGCGATCAGCCCGTCATAGGCGCTGCGCAGATCGGCAACACGTCGCAGCAGCTCGCCGCCCTGGGGGCTGGCCGGGCTGACCGGCACATAGTCGTTGGCCATCGGCGTCTTCCTTTCGTGAAGGGATCAGGGCAGACCGTACTTGTCCTGAAGGTACTGCTCCACGGCCTGACGGTCGCCCGTTGACAGGGCGCTGCCGTAGAGCAGCAGCTCCGCGACAGAGCCCCCGAAGAACCATATTCCTTCGCTGTGAGCGCTGTAGCCGAGAGCGATATGATTGGGCACCCACTTTACCACATTCGCTCCTGTGGTCCACAGGAGCGAGCCGTTCAGGTAATTGCGCCAGTCGGCTGCAGCGGCAACCACGCTGTAGCAGTGCCAGGCGGTCAGACTGGTCGGAGGTGTGATGGGGCCGCGCTGGACGGACGAGCCGAATGACTCGTAGATATCCCCATCTGGCGACGGATGCCGAGCGCCGTCGGGCGGCTGGCCCGTGTATGTGGTCCATTCCCACAGCCCCGAGGCGCCCTCTCCCGGCGTGTCGCTGTCCGCTGCCAGCACCACGAAGATTGTGGCAGCGGACAGCCCCGACACCACATTCACAGAGCAGGCAAGAGCCTGCCACGCCCCGCTGAAATGGACAGCCGGCCGACCGTTGACGGCCGAATTGAGGAAGGTGGGAGAGACAAAGGGCTCCCCCATATCTGCCAGGTGGTGAGCGTTGCCGCTCTGGTCCCACCAGGTACTGATGGGCTGGCCATCGGGGGGATTGCCGAGGCTCCCTGCGTCTAGCCACAGCCGGCAGCCCGCTATGGAGAGCGGATCGAATGCGGGCGGCGTGTACGCCAGCTCCGACGTGTCGGCCACCTCCACCGCGCCGACCAGGTCGAGCGGCGAGGCCGGCGCGGCCAGCTCCGACGTGTCCGCCACCTCCACCGCGCCGACCAGGTCGAGAGCCCACGGCAGCGCATCGGCCGCCACCTCGACGCAACCGAGCAAGGTCAGGTGCGGGCCGCCGGGGGGGCCGGCGTAGATAATGAGATACTCGCGGACAGCTTCGGGGGCCATGAGGATCGGCAGACCGGCTGTCGCGTTAGGGCCGGTGGCATACAGCTTCTCGGTAGGCATGTAGCCGAGTAGCCCCTCCTGGACGCCCAAGGCGAACGGCGAGGACTGCACGCCCGTAGAAGGTGACTCCCCGAGCGAGTGAGTATGAGCCGGCAGCTCGTCAGCCTGTAGATAATAGGTCCAGGATCCAATCCGCTGCCCGCGTCCCTTGGAGTTATCGGGAAACTGGTAGGGGAATCCGCCGACGTATGCGGTCTCGTAGTTGGGCACTCGAAACGTGCCGGGGATCTCGCCGGCGTGATCGGGAAGGAGCACAGCCGCCAGTGCCGGCCAAAGCGCAATCTCATACGCGCCGCCGTTGCACCAGAGCCAGCCATCGGGGAGTGTCGCCCCGCCGTAGATTGTGATTTCACCAATCAGGCGCGGCATGTCGTCAGCCTCCAGCTCCGATATGTCGGCCACCTCCACCGCCCCGACCAGGTCGAGCGCGGCCCACGGTGGGCCGCAGCGGCCGTACAGGTTGGCGCCCTGGGGCAATAGCTCCAGCGGCACACCTGTCTGGAACCAGTCGAGGGGAGTGTGCGTCCTCTGCCCGCACAGGCCGGGTGGAGCCTTGGGGTCAGACCACGGCCACCTGCTGGACGGAATCTCCCCCAGGTAGGGGTAGTCCTCGTCGTAGTGGCCATCGTCGTGAAACTGCGAGCCAAAGCAGTGCGGCCCCGGAAAGACCTTCGCTCCCGGGGCCGCCTGGAACCACCGCACCTTCACCACCACGCCCGGGGCGATGCGCATGTGTGAGTAGTAAGGGCGATTGAGGAAATCCATGATCATTCCGCACGGCGTCAACGCCCCCTTAAAATCTGCCGGTGAGACGATCTCCCAGCTGCAGCCGTGGAACGCCCCCCCCTTTTTCGCCTGGACTGCTCGGTCAGTCCAAACGATTGATAGGGCAGGATCTCGTGGGCCACGAACTGCACCTTGCCGGGATCGTGGACATGCATGGCGTCATACGGAGACGTGCCGCGCAGGACGTAGCCCGTCCGACCGCCGGCCAGCGCAACCACCTCTACCACCTTCCAGATGCCGTTGGGGACAGCATCGCCGTCCCGGACTGGCCTCATCCCCCGCACCTGAATTTTGTCGCCAACCGTCACGAGGCTCTCTGGCACGGTCCCCTTCGCGATCCCTGCCCCAGCGATGTCCACCCGGATCCAGAATGGCTCTTCGACGACGTTGGAGACAGCGACCACGTCGTACATGCTGGTGGCTTTCCGTGACTGGAACCCCCAGATCTTGGTGGCCTGCCCTGCGGACAGGATGACGTCACGCCAGCGGCACCAGCGGGTGCCGAAACCCTCCACAGCGGCAAAATCGGGGCCGGGGTCGCTGGTACGCATGATCGCGTCAGGGATGCCGGCCAGATAGACCGATTTTTTTCGGGCCGGGGTGTATTCCATGACCTGTCGTAGACTGATGTCCTGCAGGTCGCTCGTGGCGCTGCGCGCGGGAGCCACTCCCACCTCGGCCATGTTGGTAGGCGCCGTCTTGATCTTTTCAGCCCCCTCGAACGTCTGGCCCGCAATGATCGGCATGGATCGGCGCTGCCCGCCCAGCTCCACCAGGGCGATGCTCAAGAACTCCACATTGCGGCCGCAGATGTTGATGCGCGCGTTGCTCAACTTGATCGCGTCTGCGGCAGCATCCTGGGGGTTGACTGCCTGGGTGTGGTAGTGCTTCTCCGCGAATCCGGCCCGTTTTCGGCCGATACCCGTAAAGCCGTACTTGAAGACAGCAATGATTGCCATGTGTCACTCCAATCCGAGAGTCTTGGCTCTTCTTCCACCGGCGCCGGCCCGTCCGGCGCGCGGATCACGTCTCATAATCCGCATCGCCCATCGACTGGCCGATGGGCAATGCGAACTCCGGCACCAGGGTGAGCTGGTCTGTCACTTTCTGGAGCTGGACCGGAGTCAGGAAATACTCGAAGGCCCACAGATTGCCGGCCACGTTGGCGGACGCGAGCCCCCACCCCACCACCACCTCGGGGTTGAGGGCGTCAGTGGGCTGGTAGACGACCGTGCTCCCGTGGACCTTGTAGCGGCCATCGCTGCTGATGAACGGATCGCCCGGACTGAACGCGGCGCGCGCGTATCCCGTATGGCTCGCCTCCACAATGTCCGCCATGGCACTTTCCCGATCCAAGTCGCCGGGGCCGGTGAACAGCAAGATGAAGGCGTCTTCCAGCAGCCCATCATTGGGGGTGGCGGTCTTCGCCATCGCATCGACCAGCACCTTCGCCTCTCCTGCGCGTGTCAGGGTAAGCATGAGATCCTGCCTTTCCGCGCTGATGACCATTTATGCACGCCAACGCCAGCGTGCGCCTTGATAAACTCTACCAGGGTCGCTCCTCAACTCCAAGTACCGGAGGGCATGCCGTGGCTACCAAGTGCGTCTATCTCTGCCCGGGGCTCATGGGCTCGCAGCTGTGGTACGACGACCACACGCCGGGCCGCAATGACGGTACGCTCTTGTGGCCTAACTTCACGCGGATCGCGGCCCGGGGTATCGGCCCCCTCCTGGTCCCGCACCCGGAGCCGCTGGTGCCAGACGGTCATCTGTGGGTGTACAAAGATCTGGACCTGGTGATGCGTCTCCGCCTGCCGCCCGAATGGGACGTGGCCACCTACGCCTGGGACTGGACGCTTAATATTCGCGACCAGGCCAAGGGGCTGGCGCAGCGGATTTATGCCAATCGCAAGTTCTACCCGGACGGGCAAGCCGTGGTCGGCCACAGCGCTGGGGGAGTGCTGGCGGTAGCGGCCTTCATCCACCTTCGAGCCGGCACCGAGGGCGTTCCGGCCGGATCGCAGGGACTCCTCAAGCGTATCGTGTCCCTGGGTGGGCCGCTGCGCGGCAGCTACGACTGGCCTGCTTTTTTCAGCGGCCTGCAGCCGGCCACGCTGCTCTTCACGGCCCTCACCCTGCCGTCTGTCCAGCAATCGCCCTTTGCGTTCTTTTTCAGCGGCCGGATCGCGCGAAAAGAAATTTTCCGGGTCGCCTCCACCTGGCAGGCCCACCGTGACACCTTCCCCCACCTGGCCGGACCTGATTATGGCGTGCCTGATCCTGACCGATCCATACTGTACATGGCCTCCACCTGGGCATCGAGTCAGGCTGTCGTCACGCAGGAGAGCCTCGATTATCTGGCCGACGACTTCCAACCCTGGATTACGAACGGGGCCAGCATACCGCCGCACGACGTGCTCACCTGTGTGGCGGGCACGCACCAGGACGAGACCAAGGTGCGCGTCGTCCTGGCCAAGGCGCTGGGGCACCTGAACCCGTTCGAGCGGTCGCGCATCAGGCCCCAGGAGGCACAGTCGGGGGATCCCGACTGGCTGCCCTCCTACGCCGAGGACAGCAGCGGCGACAACTGCGTTGCTCCCTCTGGCGCCGTCCTGCCGGGCGCTCGCGTGTACTACATCATGGAGGGGCATTCGCCGATGGTCTCGACGGCTACCGTCCTGGGAAATATTGTCCGCTGGATCACCGAGGATCCTCCGCCCGGTCCGCCCGCCGGCCCCGTCCTCGCGGACATCGTGCCCTTCCCTCACACCAACGATCCGCCCACCGGCCCCGCCGTGTTCAACGACATCCCGGCGGTGCTCGGCACCCCACCGGGTGGGCGTACCGTCACGCCGCGCTGCTGATGCTAGGATGTCGTTTTCCGGGCGGGTAAGATGGGAGGTAAGCGGCCTGGGACGTCCGGGCCGCCCACCCTGACCCCTTGGAGGAGCGATCGATGCCCCCCCAGCCCCGAAGGCCCCAGAGACCTGTGCCGCGCGATCCCCGCCGGCGGCCGATCCCGGCCACCCGGCCCCAGCAGCCCCCGACCCCGGCTCCGTCCCAGGGAACGCCGCTCCAGGCGTCGGCGCCCCAGGCGCCCGGCCTGCAGCGACTGCAGGCCGGCGCGATAGACGCCGACTGGTTGACGGCGCTGCTGGAATTCATCCGGTGGGTGATCGAGCAGCTGCAGGCCCGCCAGCCGCACAACGCGGCAGCCGGCATGCTGGAGGTGAACCAGGAGCACGCCGATAGCTGTTGCGAGTGCTTGGTGCAGTCGCTGGAGGCGGTGCAGGCGGCGATGGTGTGCTACCTGGAGTGCTGCCCGGCCCCCGAGGGGGCCGATCGGGAGTGAGGGTGCATGGAGGCATTGGCAGTTCGAGCGTGGGGGAAAACAGAGCGGCCGGGAGGAACCTGGGGAGGTGTCCCGGCCGCCACGCCGTCACTGCACCCCTCTATCCCTTCCGGCGCCGTGCCCGGCTCTTCCGGTCCGTTTCGGGAGGCACGTCTAGATTATCCCCCCACGCTCGAACTGCCAATGCCTTTATGCCACCTCACTCCGAAGTGAACAGTCATCCCCCCCCGCGCCCGTGAGCCTGCGCGACTGCGCGACTGGATTCCGCCTGATTTCCATGCGGAATCCAGTCGCGCAGTCGCGCAGGCTCACGGGCGCGGGGGCTGCCAACCGCCCTTCGGGGGGAGCCAGTAGACCGTCGTGGCCTCTCGCGCGCCCTCCCGCTTGAACTGCACGCCGAGCGCCTTGGCCGCGCCCTGGAGGGTGCGCACCCCGATCATCGCAGCCTCTGCCTTGGCCTTCACCACCTTGGAGTCAATTCGGCCGTCCACCACCTTGAGGATGAGCGCCTTGGCCTTGTCGAGCTGCCAGCGGTCGAGGGCCGCCTCCTCCCCGCTGCACAGGTCGTCGGCTGACAGATCGATGAGGTCGCGCGCTTCGATGGTCGGGAAACCGTCGTTGTCCCGGAGTCGGTAGCAGATGGTGCGGAAAGTCTTGGCCGCGTTACACGCGGCCGTCGCCAGCCCGTACACGTCAATCTGGTCCGGGAGTCGCTGGACATGCAGGACGGCGCGGGCCGCGTTCCCCAACTCGCCCCCGCCCCGCCCGGCAGCCAGCGCGCCCCGGGACGTGTCCTTGGTCACGTTTCGGGAGAGGATGATGAGGCCGTGGACGGACGCCGCCACTCGGGCCAGGGCGGTCATGAACCGGCGAGCCGGCTCCGTGGGACCTTCCAGCTCGCACGTCCCGTCGGAAAACGAAAATACCGGGTCAATGATCGCCACCCGGGCGCCCCGGTGTCGCATTCGGCGCTCAAGGCGTTCGCAGTCGTTCGGGAGCTGGAGGCGCTTTTGCAGGTCCGGGCCAAAGGTGTCTGAGGCGAACACGCGGGACAGGTCGGCCCCGACCGCCTCCAGCCCCGGCCGGACGCGGGCCGTGAGGGACTCCTCCCCCGCGTACCACAGGACGTTGGTCGAGACGCGCCGCCGCCTGGGCATGTACGGCAAGGACGGGCCGCCCGTCAGGTGCGCGGCGATGGTGCGGAGCCAGGTTGATTTACCGGCACCCTTCTCCCCCTGAATGAAGGCGACCGTCCCCCATTCCAGACGGTCGGGCCAGAACCAATCGGTTTTCCCCCGCGCCAAGTCGGACACGGGCACATCGAACAGCTCCCGGTCGGCCTCGTCGTCCGGCTCGGCCTCGAACGATATGAGGGCCGGCTCCTCGGGCGAGGTCTTGGGCCTGCGCTTGCGCTCCGCCATGTTCATAGTCCTCTGTAGTGGACTGGTATCCCGTCTGGTGATACGATCAGAGCAACGCCTAGTGTATTTGAATCCAAAGGGTCAAACCAGTGCCAATCTCCAAGCCCTCGATAGCCCTGTTCGGTGCCCTGCTGTCCGCCCACCTCAAGCGCCTCGGCCTGACGCAGCGCGACCTGGCCCGCCGGCTGGGCGCGCCGGACACCTGGATCAGCGCGATCGTTCGCGGCAAGAAGTGCGTGCGCTGGGATACGGCCGTGCGGATCGCGCGGGCGGTCGGCGTGTCGCTCGACGAGCTAGCTGGCGGCCACGACCAGGAGGGCAAGGGCGATGCGCGATGACGACTGCGAGGAGAAGGATTGGGCGCTCGCGCGCTGGCTTTGGCGCTACAACGTGGGCCTGCTCTTCGTCCCGATGATCGAGAGCAAGCCCCGGCCGGACGTGGGCGCCCGGGTCGATCCCGTCATGGCGTATCGCTGGCGCTCGTACCACGCGGCCCGGAAATACCAGAGGGCGCACCCGGAACTAGCAGGTTACATGGTCGTGAACCTCACCCGGATCTTTAAGGCGAGCGAAGCCCTCGACGACGAGAGGATCCGCACCCTCGGGTGAGGCTCCCCTCCCCTTTCCGGGGCCGCCAAGATCGGCCCCTTGACTCGCTCTCTCCCCCATCATACCATCGTATTAACTGCGACCCCACCTCCTGACCTTGAGGGAATCTCGACGCCGCGCGGCCACAGCCGGTCCGGCGCGGGGGAGTGATCCGGTGTTACGGGTATTAAGGACAGAAAGAGTATGATAATGGTTCTTATGTTTAATTACCTCATGGTTGCAACTTGTGGAGTGGTAAGTGGTTACAAGAAGTGAAAGCGTGCGGGTGCGGCGGGCACGCGCGAACCGGCGAAGCGCGAGGAGATCCTGAAGGAACAGGCGGGCGAACTGAAGGTCCAGGGGCAGAGGTGCAAGCAGCAGTCGGAGTTGGTGACGCGCCAGTGCAGGGACAGGCGACATGGTGTGCAACGGTGTTTGGAAAGCCCACGGGTAGCGTCCCGTGGGCTTTCCAAACACCGTACAGCGAGGGTACGGCTGAAATTAACGCCACCGGCCTGAAGTTATGACGATACAATGGCGGCCCGAGGGCCGGTCAGTAGCGCACTTCCAACCCGACCCCGGGCCCCCCCGCGTGGAACGTCGGGACCACCGTGACGCCGCGCTCCGCCTGGGTGTCGCCCACGGAGCGCACCGCCAGGTACGCCATCCACCAGCCGAGCGCGACCTGTGACAGGTAGTGCCGGTTCATGTGGACGCGCGCCCACCCGGTCAGCATCGACCCTGCGACCAGCGGATATTTCAGCCACGGGTTGTCGGTCATGGCGGCAGCGGTGAGGAAGGGGACAGCGCCCATGAAGGTGTGCCCGCTGATACCGTGGTGGTCGTTGAACGGGCGCCAGCGCGAGGCGTCGCGGTCCGGCCGTGACGCCCCGAGGATTCCGTACAGGGCGACCACGGGCGGGAAGCCGGTCGCGATCGCTCGCAGCGAGCGGTTGCTCCACTCGTACAGTCCGCCATCGGTTCGGTAGTCCTCCGGCGCCCGTCCCGCGAGTCCGGCCACCTCCAGGGCGACCGGCGCGACCACCCACAACTGGCCGATGTAGTTCACCACGTCCGCCACGGAGTCTACCGCCCCGTGGCGCGCTTGCCGCTGATACCAGCGCTGGAAGGACGAGTCCGCAGACGTGTTCGCCAGCGGGGCCGCCGCCCCAATTCCCAGTCCCAGCAGTCCCAGGTTCGGCCAGCTGTAGTAGTGACGGTAGTCCTCGCAGGTCAGCGACACGTCCTCGCGCAGCCGTTCCCAGGGATCGGGGGCCACGCTGAACCAGTCGGGCATGTCATCGTGGGATTCCTGCACCGGGCTGTCCCCCCCTGCCCTGCCGTCTTCGTTCGCGTGAGCGGCCGATGTCTGCCTCAGCGCGGCAGGCACGGACGGTTCGGCCAGCATCGGGTCGCCCGGGTTCCACGCGGTGCCCTGAGTGATGATGGAAGGCACCGAGGAAAGGTGGGTCGGAGCGGAACACGCCGGGAGCGACAGGGCGAGAACCGCCGCGCCGAGACAGCAGGCCAGGCGGTGGCGCGAGCAGGGCATGCGGGCGGTCCTCCGGAACGGCGCGGCGAGGGTGGTTTCCGTTTCCGTATTATCGGCATCCACGCCCGCCGCGCTCGATCCGACAGGAGCCTCGCTACGACCGCGCGCTGATGGAGGCTGTGGTAATACTGGGCGGTTTCTGCAAGGTCTGGTAAACGACGCAATAGCGCTCGGTCAGGCGAATGAGGTTGGCGAGTTGCTCGGGGGTGGCGTCGGTGTCGAGGTCGAGGTGCAGGCGGATCGCCTGGAAGCCGACCGGAACTTCCTTGCTGACGCCGAGAGTCCCGCGGAAATCCATATCTCCCTCGATCGTGACGGTCCCGCCGCGGACCGGAATGCCCAGCGCCGTCGCGACTGCCCGGAGGGTGACGCCGGCGCAGCCGACGAGCGCCTGGAGCAGCATGTCGCCGGCGCAGGTGTCGCGGCCGTCGCCGCCGGCCGCCCGGTGCAACCCCGCCCGGACCGGAGCCGCGCTCGTCTCCACCGTACAGGTGAGACCGTCGCCGGTCAGCGTCCCGCGCGCCTTGCAGGTGACCAGGGCGGACGCGGGCTCTTCTCTGTAGCGTGCCTTCACGGGAGCCTGTATCGCTCGCAATTCCTCGGCGGTCATGGTCGTTCCTTACTGGTGTGTGGAAACCGGACGCGCGGTTCGATGGGGATTGTCGGCAGACCCATTCGGGCATGCTACGAATCACTGTTCGTAAGGGAAGCCTCCACACGGGGTCGCAGGGAAGACCCATCGCCATTCCTACGGTGTCCCCTCGCCCCTCGCTGACTGCAACCAAATACCGTATTCGTCGGGTCCGCCCTTACCGGGAGGTGCATAGTAACCAGATGGATCTGGCGCGTGTGGCAACTGCGTGCCGGACTCAGCGAGGCACACCAGGGGAGCGAAGTAAGCAATCTCGCCAGCGAGTTCCTGCCGGAGGGATGGCGCATGGACCAGACCGCGACGGCCGAGCAGGTCGAGAAAGACCTGGCCGTCACTCCGGCAACCTGCCGGCGGGGTCGTCGCCCAATGGATAGCCTGGGCCAGGCTAGCGTGGTTGACGAAGGTTCCGTCCTTCTCGGCAAAGCTCACGGCCGGGATAACGTATTGTGCCTGGTTGCTGGCCGACGAGGGAAACAAATCCTGGACGATTAGCAGCGGCACGCACCCCAGAGCCGATGCTTGCGTCTCGCTGATCCACCCGTCCCCGCGCGGTGGATAGCCGGCCGCGATGTACAGCGCTTGCAAACGCCCTTCGCCGGCCGCACGCAGCACCTCGGCGAAATCGATCACATCACCCTGGAAGTGGCGCAGAATTTCCTCGACGCCCCGGCGGTTAGGACATTTCTCCGCCCGGATGGTGAACTGAACGGGCTGCACGGGACGGCCTCTGCGATCCTTGGGGTAGGTGTCGTTCTCGCCGACGAGCGGCACTGGTCCCAGAGCCAACCGCACCTCTCTCGACAGTCCCTTAAGGTATTTGGCCAGCAGGTACGCCTCCTCACACGTCAAGAAGGGCGATAGGACTCCGGTCACTGCCGCGGCATTGAGCTTCACTGCCTCGGCAAGCTCGCGTTGCATTGCCGGCAAAACATCCTTCCAGTCCGCAGGAATCAGGGCGCCGTTGCGCCGTACCAGTGGCTGCTTGATGCGGTTGTTCGAGTTGATGTAGTGGTAGCCGAGCCGGCCGTCATCGCACATGAAGTACCCCTGAGCCTGCGGGTTGTAACGAGGCCGGAGGCGGTAGGTGATGCCTTTATTGTGATCGACGTAGATGCTGCAACCGGTGCTGCAATCGGGGCAAACACTCCGCTGCGTTTTCATGTACCAGACGCGCTGTGTATAGAGGAAATCCTTGCTGCACAGCGCTCCGACCGGGCAGAGATCGACCACGTTACCCGCCAGTTTGTTGTCACAGGGGTAACCCGGGAAAATATCGATCTCCTCGTGGTCGGCGCGCGAGACGAACTGCAATTCCGCCTGACCGCTGACTTCGCGAGTGAAGCGCACACAGCGCGAGCACTTGATACAGCGGTCAGTGAACAGCACGATGTCGTGGCCGATATTCGGTTTGTTGGGTGGAGCGAACTTCTGTTCGATCATGCGGCTGTTCGCATTGCCGTAGCGGAAACTGTAGTCCTGAAGCAGGCATTCTCCCGCCTTGTCACAGACAGGACAATCCAGAGGGTGATTGAGCAACAATCCTTCCAGCGTCAGCCGCTGGGCGGACTGCGCTCTCGGACTGTTCGAGAAGACAACCATGCCGTCCCTGGCAGGCGTTTGGCAGGCCGGCACGACCCGGGGTTGCATGGCCACGCTCCCATCCGGCTTGCGCTCGCCGATCTCGACCATGCACATGCGGCAACTGGCAACCACGGTCATGGCCGGGTGCCAGCAATAGTAAGGAATAAAGATGCCGATTTTGAGGGCCGCCTGGATCAGGTTCAGCTTCTCATTGCCAATATCAACCGGCTTCTCGTTGACATGGATGACAGCCATGCGCGTACCCCCCGTGTTCGTGCTCCCATCAGACCATTCCCAATGAGCGCCGTGGCCGGCCAACCCTCCGTGGGCTGGCCGGCAGCGCACTGCGTTCACAACTTGCCGGCCTCCACCAGTTGCTTGAAATGGTGCAGGTCTTCCTCGATCTCTTGCTCCGGGTTTTCGCCGATGAGGCGGGCCAGGAACATGCCCCACCGTCCGCCCGGCGGATCGTACTTCAGCACCACGCGCACCTCGGTGCCGTGTCCGTCCGGGGCATAGTTGAAGTGGACCGAACCGGCCGTCTCCACCGCCGAACCCGGCAGCGAGCGCCAGCCGATCACCTCCGGTTCGTTCTCGGTGATGACCTCGGCATCCCACGCCAGGCCCAGCCCCAGGGGGCCACAGACCACCCAGCGCGAGTGCAGGTGGTTCAGCCTTTGGACACTCTTCAGGTGACGCATGAAACGCGGCAGGTTCTCCAGGTTGCGCCAGAGCCGATAGAGTTCCTCGGGCGGGCGGGCGACGGTGATCGTCTTCTCCACCCGGACCCCGTGACCGGCGCGGACACTGGCTTGCGGACCGTGCCGCTCGCCGAGCGTACTAACACCCAGGCAGGTGTACAGCTGGCAATGTCCGGTGGCGCCGCGATAGACAAGCGCGCCGCCGAGTGCCGCCAGTGCCAGGCCGCCGAGGGTGCCTCGGGTCAGTCCGTAAACGGCCAGGGCGCCGCCGCCGATCGTTGAAACCCATCGCTCCGCGTCGCCCACGTTCACGTCCGACGCACTGCCTTTGCTCCGACTCATGACCACTGTCTGGTGCAGACGGTTGGCCCGAGATGCTGTCGTCTCTGGCATGTTCCTACCTCCTTCAGGTGAAGAAAGATGCTTTTTCGTTCGCCGCGGCGGTCCTGTACCCGTCACGCCTGTCCAGCTCGGCGCATCGCTCGCCGGAAATGATTCCTCACTGGCCTCGTCAACAACGTCCCTGTCCACTTGCTCGGATGGTTGCTGTATTCCCCGGGAATGCATGGTCCTTTTCCTCCTCATGTGTTACCTTCACGACCGGCCGATTTGCAGCATTGGGATGATGCGTCGAGAGTCTTACGATGGTCGGGGTCAGCCTGCCGTTCTGGTGTTCCTGCTTGCAGGTATCCCGCTTCCTCCAATCGATCCAGCAGCAGATGAAAGTAGATCAGTCCTCCGAAGCGCCGCCAGCGCGCCAGAGTCTGCTGGACCCCTTCATAATCGAGTGGCCCGGCCAGGTGCAGCCACCGCTGGAGATTGTTGCGGGCGCCCACGTCGTCACCCGGAAAAACATTGGTCCGCCCCAGGCCGCGCAGCAGAGCATATTCTGCCGTCCAGCGTCCCACCCCACGCAGGCCACAGAGGCGCTCGACGGCCTCGTCATCGGGCAGTTCCGCCAACTCGTCCAGGTTGAAACGCCCCTCGGTGATCGATCGGGCCAGTTCAATCATGGCATGGCCCTTCTGCCGGCTGAACCCGAACTGGCGCAGTTGTTCCGGGCGCAGATCGGTCAGATCTTCGGGACGTGGGAAGGCATGAGCCGCCTCATCGCTCTCTCGCAGCGCGAGGCCGTAATTTGCAGCGAGTTGATTCAGCAGCCGAATACCCAGCGTGAGTGTCACCTGCTGGCACGCGATGGCGTTGACGATACACTCAAAGCCAGTGGCGAAGCGTGGCGGTTTCATGCCCTGGAAACGCCGCGCCAGCTGCGCCAGGTGCCCCTGGTGGGCAGCAAAGCGGTAGAACGCGGTCAGATCGATGCGCAGGCCGAGCAGGCGTTCCAGGGCAGAGATCACCGCGGCCTTGAGGGGAGCGCGAAGCGGTTGACCCTCCACCGCGATCCGAAGTTGCGGTGCCTCGGGCGGCCCGATCTGAGTGACCGTGACTTCCACGGGTCTGGTCGGCAAGGGTAGGATCCGGCGGTAGGTTTGCCCGTCCCAGCGATCCACCGCGTTGTCCGGGCGGCGGCGCAACGTCCAGACCGTGAGATCCAGCCGGAAAGGCGGCACGGGTTCAAGAAAGATGGTGCCCCGGCTCATTGCAGTGGCTCCGCTGCTTGCGCAATGGCTTCATCCAATGGGACGCTGGACCTTCAGGCTGCGCACCTCGGGAATCGTCTCCAGGCGGGCCAGGATTGCCGTCAGTACCTTTTCATTCGACAGGTGGAGATCCAGAAGCAAGCTGCTTTCGTTGGTCTGGAAGTCGCGCTGGTACTCCACTTCCACCACGGAAACACCAATAGTGCGCAACTCTTCCACGATCCGGTCGCGGACGGAGGCGTTGCCCAGCCGCAATTCGGCCCGCCGCAACAGGAGGCGGCCATGCTTGCCCTCGATGCGGCGCAGAACGATCAAGGCAATCAAAGACACGCTGGTCGCGGTTACGGTTTCCAGGTACATCCCGCCCCCAGCCGCCAATCCCAGCGCGGCCACAAGCCACAGGCTGGCCGCGGTCGTCAACCCCTGGATATTCAGCCCGGTTCGCAGGATCGCTCCCGCTCCGAGGAAGCCGACGCCGGTGACAACGCTGGCCGCGATACGCGAAGGATCGGTCGCGATCAGGTCGCCTTTCTCATAGTGCTGGAAATAGTAGAACTGCGTGGAGACGAGCATGAACAACGTTGAGGCTAACCCCACGAGCAAGTGCGTGCGCAACCCCGCCGCATGACCGCTATGCTCGCGCTCGTAGCCGATCACACCTCCCGCAATTATCCCCGCCGTCATCCGCAGCAGCATTTCCAACGGCAGGATGGCCATGCTGTTCTCTCCTCGGAGCAGGCTCTTCCGGTAGATCCCTACATGGAAAAGACCTGCTCGCCGCCGAGGTGTCCCTGATAGATGAGCGCGAGTACGACCACCAGGGCAACCAGAAGATAGAAAACATTCGGCGAGCGGTCGTTCTTGAAGAACCACCATCGCCACACCACGAGGCCGACCAGGAGCACTGCCAGGGACGTACCGAGCCATTTGTGAATGGCCATGCCGGTTACCCCATTGTCGTCTTCCATCCAGAACAGCCAGCCGGCAAGCGCGGTGAAGGGTGTGATGAGGGCGGCGAAACATAGCGTCCACCAGGCGGTGCCCCGGAAGGTCTGCCTGTCCAGGAGTCTGCCCAGGATATCGCTGACCAGGGAGACCGGAATCAGCGCAGCTGTGAAATTGACCAGGATCGGGTGGATTTTGTAGGCGCTTACAAACTGATGCAATGTCTCGTAAACCGAAGCAGCGAGAATCGCATGCAGAGCGAATAGTGACATGACTTCCTCCATCGCGCAGAAGAAAACCAGGTGACCCTCGCGATTTGGCACAGCGACCGCCTCTCGATGATCAGGCAGGCAAGCGCCCTTTGAGGCTCTCGGGGCGGAACGGCCCTGGTTCGGCGATCAATTTCCGGGCAGCGTCCACCTGCTCCCAGACGTTCCATAGCAGCACGCCTCGCACCCGGCCGTCCCGCAGGTAGTAGACCACCCCCTCCCGGTGCGGTTCCTTCCAGTCGGCCACGGTTTGCAGCCGCGAGTCCACCTCGCCCACGGCCTCGTAGCCCAGCTCGAACAGATCCGAGTAGAAGAACGGCAGGTGATCGTAGGTGACGGATCGGCCAGCCATTGCCTGGCCCGCCAGCCGGCCCATCGTGTTGGCGTTGTCCTCGTGCTCCACGCGGAGTCGCCTGCCCAGGGCTGGGTTAGCAAAGTTGGCCACGTCCCCGGCAGCATAGATGTCCGGGTGGCTGGTGCGCAGGGACGCATTGACGAGAATCCCGTTCTCCACCTCCAGCCCCGCCGCCTGGGCCAGCTCGATGTTTGGCTGAATTCCGATCCCCGCCACCACGCCATCTGCCACAAGCTCTCGCTCACCCTGGCCCTGGGCGCTGCGAACTTTCAGAACTGCCTGGCCGCCGCGCATTTTCAGGTCGTTCACCCGTTGCCCGGGCAGGACTTCAACCCCTTTCTGCCGGTAGAAGTCGTTGAGAAATGTGGACAGGGCGGGCGGAAACATGCGGGCGCCGATCCCCGCTTCGGGAAAGGCCATTGCCACGCTCTTGCCGTTCAGCGCCAGAGCTGCCGCAACCTCGGAGCCGATAAAGCCGCCGCCGATCACCGCAAAGTGCTGGCCCGCCTGTGTCAGAGCGCGCAGACGTTGGTAATCGTCCAGGGTGCGGAAGTAGATGATCTGCTCGCCACCGAAGGGCAAGCGACGGGGCGTGCCGCCAGTGGCCAGGAGCAGCTTGCCATAGCTGTAGACGGCCCCCTGGTCGTCGGTAACGCGCTTGTTCTGCGGCTCCAGATGCCGAACCGTCCGCCCCAGGTGGAGAGTCACGCCCTGGCTCTCGGTGTGGCGCCAGATGCTCTCCAGGGGATCTCCCTTCCAGAGTTTCTTGGACAAGGGCGGGCGGTCATAGGGCGGGTGCCCTTCGGCGCTGAGCAGGGCAATCGAGCCGCTGGCATCGACCTCGCGGATACCGTGGACCGCTGCATCGGCAGTCATCCCGCCGCCGACGATCAAGTAGGTGTAGTTCGGCATGGTTCGCTCCTGTTGATCCTGTTGTTCCAAGGCAATGCTGCCAGCTCACGACGGCCCGTCCTTTTCGTTCTGGCTGTGTGCAATCGTATCCAACGCCAGGGCCGAATGGGCGTAGACGGCGCCGGCGCGCATCTCGGCGGCGACCCAGATCGCCTCCATGATCTCCTCTGCGGTTGCTCCGTGCTGAAGAGCGGCACTGGTATGCCCGCGAATGCAGTAGGGGCATTGCGTGACGTGTGCCACGGCTACCGCGATCAGCTGCTTGGTCTTCGCCGGCAGCGCTCCCTCGGCAAAGACGCTCCGACTGAAGGCCTTGAAGGCATCGGCCGGTTTAGGGGCCAGGGATTTGCGCTGCTCGGCAAGTTCCCTGGTCGCCAACGGAAAAAGTGGTTCGTGCTCGGCCATGATTGGAAACTCCTTCCATCGTTCAGGTGTTGCGGCGCCGGTACGAGACGGCGTACACAGCGGAGCGCACGGCCGGCAATGAATCCTCCGACAGCTCAATGCCGTCCACGAGCCTGGCTGGATCAAAGGCGAGCCGACGCTCAGCCGCCGCGCTGTCCGCCACCGCAGAAGTGATCGAGAGGGTGCCCAGCTCGACCTGTGGCCGGCCTTCGGGCCACGGCTGCGAGCCGTCAGCGACCGGGTCACTCTCGGCGGCAAGTTGAACGAGCAGGCGGAATCGGACAGCGCCTCGGGAGAGCCGCTGGGTCAGCTCGTCGAAGAGATAGTTTCCCGGCCGCCGGGACGCCTCCGCAGCGTTCAGGTGTGCCTCGCCCGCCTCCGGATAAATTCGGTAGCGGCCGGGGCGGCTCGTGCCTTCCTGGTCGATGAAGCGGAAGGCGTTGACGGCGTAGTAAGATTCCGCGGCGAAGCTGGCCGGTGCCGGCTTCGGTGCTTCCGCAAACCGCCTGGCCTGCGGATGGCTCGCCAGGAAGCTCTTGATCGGTTCCGGGTTTCCTGATCTGCTCGCAACCAGGGCACGGACGAATTCCAGGAACTCCTCGGCGGTACGGGTCGGGAAGCCGTCATACGATTGGGCCACGATGTCGGTGTCAATCCTGCCGGGCAGGTGGAACCGAATTGCCATGCCCCTCGGACTGGCTAGCGGATCGCCGTCGGATACGGTAGGGATGCCGGCGAAGTCGGAGAAGCGAACCGTGATCGGCACCGGGCTGCCCTGGAGATGTGGGGCACGGCTGACGGAAACCGCGGTCGCGGCCGGATTGAAGATCCCCTCGCAAACGATGCCTTTGGCATGAACCGGGCGGTAGCCGCGGTGCAGTCCGAACAGAGCATTCAGCGCGTCCACGATTTGCCCGTAGAGTTGCTGTTTCTCCGGAGCGAGATTAGCGGTTGTGGACACCATCTGATTTCTCCTTCTTTGGCGACAAAGTTGGTCCTGGAGTGGAGGTCTGCGCGGAAGGACTGTCGGTCCAGACCCAATCGCGGACTTCCGGCATATCCTCCAGGTGCTCCCGCGTGTAGGTTAGGTGCTTGGCCAGCATCCCCTGGCACCACGCGATTAGCGGCCCGGCCTGGGGATAGCCGGAGCGCCGCAGCGCCTCGATGCACAGGTGATAGCGGCTTACCTCGTTGCGCACCACCATGTCAAACGGCGTGGTCGTCGTGCCCTCTTCCATGAAGCCGCGCACGTGGAAGCGTTCCGCGTGGGTCCGTCCGTGCAGGAGGGCGTGGATCTCGCGCTGATAGCCGTGGAAACCGAAGACGACCGGCCTGGCCTCGGTGAACAGTTCGACGAACCGGGACTCTTCCAGACCGTGCGGGTGGATCAGTCGCGGGTACAGGCACATGAGGTCCACAACGTTGACCACCCGTACCTTCAGGCTCGGGACGTGCTGGCGCAGCAACCAGGCCGCCGCCACAACTTCCTGGGTCGGGATGTCACCGGCCGCCGCCAGCACGACATCAGGCTCTTTGCCCCGGTCGTTGCTGGCCCATTCCCAGATAGAGGCGCCGGCATCGCAGTGCTCGATCGCCGCGTCCATGTCGAGCCACTGAAGTTGCGGTTGCTTGTCGATGACAATCAGGTTGACGTAGTTGCGGCTACGGAAGCAGTGGTCGGCCACGGACAGCAGGCAGTTCGCGTCCGGCGGCAGGTAGATGCGGGCGACCGTCCCTTTCAGGGTCAGGACCGTGTCGATCAGGCCCGGTCCCTGGTGGCTGAAGCCGTTATGGTCGTTCCGCCAGCACGTCGAGGTCAGCAGGATGTTCAGCGACGGGATCGGCGCACGCCACGAGAGCTTGACGGCCTCCTCCAGCCACTTGGTGTGCTGGACGGTCATCGAGGTCGTCACCATCGCGAACGCCTCATAGGTCACGAAGATGCCGTGCCGTCCGGTCAGGGTGTATCCCTCCAGCCAGCCCTGGCAGAGGTGCTCGCTGAGCACTTCCATCACCCGGCCGTCGGGGGTAACGTGGTCGTCGGTGGGGAGGGTCGGCTCGACCCAGCAGCGGTTCTCGATTGCGAAGACGTCGCCCAGTCGGTTGGAGTTCGTCTCGTCGGGACAGAAAAACCGGAAGTCCCTTTGCCCGGCGTTGCGCCGGAAGATGTCCCGGATCAGCTGGCCCAGCCGGCGGGTCGATTCGAGCCGCTCGGTTGCAGGCTTCTTGATCGGAATCCCGTAAGCGCGGAAGTCGGGCAGGTCGAGGTCCACGGTGAGCTTGCCGCCGTTGGCGTGCGGGTTGGCCCCCATCCGCCGGTCCCCCCTGGGGGCGAGAGCGGCCAGTTCCGGGGCCAGGCGGCCGGCCTCGTCGAACAATTCTTCCGGCTTGTAGCTGCGCATCCATTGCTCCAGCATTTGAAGGTGCTGGGGGTTACCCCGCACGTTTGGCAGTGGCACCTGATGTGCCCGGAAAGTTCCCTCGACCGGCAGGCCATCGACCACCTTCGGCCCGGTCCAGCCCTTGGGGCTGCGCAACACAATGGCCGGCCAGACCGGCCGCCTGGAGAACCCCCTGGTGCGTGCCTCTGTCTGAATGGCTCGGATCTTCGCGTAGCAGGTATCCAGAGTCGCGGCGAACGCCTGATGCATGGGCATCGGCTCCTCGCCCTCGACGAAATGGACCTCGTAGCCGTGGGCTTCGAGCAGCTTGCGGACGTCCTCGTCGCTCGTCCGCCCCAGCACGGTGGGGCCGGAAATCTTGTAGCCGTTGAGGTGAAGGATCGGCAGCACCGCGCCATCGCGGGTGGGGTTGAGAAACTTGACGCTCTTCCACGAGCCTTCCAGCGGCCCCGTCTCCGCCTCACCGTCGCCGACCACAGCCACTGCGAGCAGATCCGGGTTGTCGAAGGCGGCGCCGAAGGCGTGAACGAGGACATAGCCCAGTTCGCCGCCCTCGTTGATGGAGCCGGGAGTTGTTACGCTGGTGTGGCTGGGGATGCCACCCGGCGTCGAGAACTGCCGGAAGAGTCGGTGCAGACCCTCGACATCCCGGGAGACGCGCGGGTAGACCTCGGAGTAGGTTCCTTCCAGGTAGGTATTGGCGACGATGGCGGGTCCGCCGTGCCCCGGCCCGGTCAGGTAGATCACATTGGCGCCGGTATCCTGGATCAAACGATTCAGGTGAACATAGATGAAACTAAGGCCGGGTGAGGTTCCCCAGTGGCCCAGTAGTCGCGGCTTGATGTGCTCTGATCGCAGCGGCTGGCGCAGCAGGGGATTATCTTGCAGGTAAATCTGCCCGATGGTCAGATAGTTGGCCGCCTGCCAGTAGCGGTGCAGATTCTGCAAGCGATTCGGATCGAGATCTGCCATCATCGTCTCCTTTGTGGCACTCGGTTCGTGACGGACAGGACCGCGAACGTCCGCTCTCCCGAACTGCTATCCTCCTCGCGCCCTCTCAAACAGATCCATCCATCCCCGATAGCGGCGGGCGATCTCGACCACAGCCGCTTCGCGGGATATTTCGTTCGCCCGCCAGCGGACCAGCGGATCCCAGAAGGTGGTGCGGCCCACGGCGAAGCCGATGAATCCCGGTACGCCGGCTGCCGTTGCCAGCCACCCGCGCACCTTCCCCTCATCCTCGCCGCGACCCAGGACGATGCAGCTCGCCCGATCCCGGCCGTCCCGGCGTGCGGCAGCAACCACCGCCGCACAGTCCTCGCGGCGGTCCATCCCTTCAACCTTCCAAATGTCTGGTTCGACGCCCAGTTCCTGGAGTTCACGCAAGGTTCGTGCCATGAGTGCCGGACGCAGTTCCCGATCATAAGCACTCCTGTCTCCGTGGAATCGCTTAAGTTGTGCGGCTTCCGCAGGCACCAGTAACTCGAACATGAACAATCGATTGCTGCTGTGCAGATAGTCGGACAATTGCTTCAGGCGGGTAGTTTGACGCCGGTTTAACTCTGTGTCACCTTCCGGATTGTAGCGCACCAGCACCTTGCATAAGGTCGGGTTGAACGCCTCAACGTGCCGGGCAAAATCCTCGCCGTACTCGAAGTCGAACTCCTTTTGGCCACTCTTCTCGACGGGGCAGGCGGTGATGTAGCCGCGGCGCGCGGCGTCGCACAGGACGGCAGCACCGAACTGCTCGTCCACCAGGATGCCGGCGTATTCCTTCGGTACGCCGCCCGCGACGGCAGCCTGGAAGCCGTCGTAGATGACCCACTTGGCCGCAGCTACGGCCGCCGTCTGCTCGGCGGTTAGCCCGCCCTTCCAGCCGAATAACTTCGTCTGAAACGACTCACGATGATCGAAGGGCTGAATGTAGAGTGGCTGCTCATAACCGCGGATCATGATGTTATCTCCTGATTTCCCCAGCTCAGCCGGCCTTTTTCAGTACCTCGCTCCTCGAGGTAATGCACTCCAGCAAATCCTTCCAGGATTTATCGAACGTCTCAGCCCCCTCACGCTGGAGTTGGGCGGCCAGGGCGTCGATATCGATGCCCGCCCGGCGAAAGCGGTCCAGTACCTCCTCACAATCCCCGCCATCGAGCGGCAGCAGGTCGGCGACCTGGCCGTGCTCGGCGAACGCCCGCAGCGTTGCTTCGGGCACCGTGGTGATGGTGAACGGGGCCGCCAACGCCTGGAGGTAGAGCACATCGGAGGCTTCAGGATCCTTGGTGCCCGTACTGGCCCACAGCAGGCGTTGGGGCCGAGCGCCTTCGTTGAGCAGGCGCAGCCAGCGGGGCGAGTCGAGCAGTTCCCGGTAAGTCCTGTAGGTCCGCCGGGCGATGGCGATACCGAGTTGATCGCGCAGCACTTTGGGCACCTTGCTCAGCACCGCCCTGTCCCAGCGGCTTATGAACAATGAGGCCACCGACCAGACCAGTGGATTAAGGCCAGCGGCGAGGCGACGCTCGATCCCCCGCAGATACGCCTCGGCGGCCGCGAGATACTGCTCGCAGGAAAACAGCAGCGTCACATTGATCGGCACACCTGCGAAGACGGACTCCTCAATGGCAGAAATGCCCTGCGGCGTGCCGGGGATCTTGATGAAGAAGTTGGGTTGCCCCGCCTCTGCGTACAGCCGCCTGGCCTCGGCGATGGACCTGACCGTGTCGTAGGCCAGCAGGGGCGAAAGCTCCAGCGACACCCAGCCATCCACGCCATTGGTCCGGTCGTGAACCGGCCGGAACAAATCAGCGGCCTGGCGCAGATCAGTCAGGGCGAGGGCCAGGAACAACTTCTCCGGCGATCCAGCGCCCTTGAGTTTCTGGCGTATCTCGGCGTCGTAATCCGTCCCACGCCTTATGGCGTGGTCGAAGATCGTCGGGTTCGAGGTCAGACCCGTGATTGCGAACTCGTCACGATAGCGGTCAAGTGTACCGCTGGTGAGCAGTTCGCGGGTGATGTTGTCAAGCCACAGGCTCTGGCCGATGTTGTGGAGTTCTTGGGTCGCATTCATGGTGGGCCTCCTGGCCGATCTCCAGATCTTGCCCGTGTTTCAGTGCTTCGTAGGCTGATACGTCCCGGGCACCTTCCGAAAACTGATCGCAAGCCGGTTCCAGCTGTTGATGGCTACAATCGCCAGGGTCAGGTCCACCAGTTCCTTGTCGCTGAAGTGCCGGCGCGCCGACTCGTAGATGTCATCGGAGACGTGGCTATCGGCCACCTTCGTCACGGCCTCGGTCCACGTCAGGGCGGCACGCTCCCGATCGGTGAAGAATGGCGTTTCCTGCCAGGCGGTGAGCGCGTACAACCGCTGCTCGGTTTCACCGTGGGCGCGTGCATCCTTGGTGTGCATGTCGATGCAGTAGGCACAGCCATTGATCTGCGAGGCGCGGAGCTTTACCAGTTCCAGTAGAGTCGGCTCCAGGCCACAGCGGCGTACATAGTTTTCCAGTCCCCACAGTGCCCTGGCTCCCTCGGGGGCAATCTTGTCGTACTCGATCCGGGATTGCATGATGTTTCTCCTCAAATGTTGGCCAATTCGCCGAAGTATTCGTGATCCTCGGCGAAACCGCCTTCACCTTGACCGACCGATCGGACGTCCTCGACGAATTCGATTGCCTGGATCCACTTGACCATTTTGAAGCCGAGTTGGTTCTCGACACGCAGCCGCAACGGTGCTCCATGCAAATAATTGAGTGGTTGATCGTTCATTTCGTAAGCCAGCAAGGTTTGAGAGTTCAAAGTGTTTTCCATCGAGAGGCTGTCGTAATAGCGAACACCCTTGATGCCTTCGTGGATCGCGACGCCTTCGCCAAATGAATGGAAGACGATTACTCTTGCATTGGGTCGTGGCCGGACCAATCGCATTAATTCCGTCATTGGCAATCCGCTCCAGGCTGCAATACCCGACCACCCCTGGATACAATGGTGCAGCGTGATCTGCGTTTTCTTGGCCAGAGTTCGCAAATCCTCCAGTGAAAGCTCGACCGGGTTTTCGACCAGACCGTACACCTTCAGACGGTAGCTGTTAAAGTTGTCAGCTGCCAACACTTTCCATTCCTCGCAGATGGGAACTTTACCGTTGGGCCAGAAGAACGGAGAGATGTCCTCGCGGCGGAACTCGGCCCGTGGGGCAGCGCGGTCGAGCAGAAACTCCATCACGGGAGTGACAATGGCCTTGGCGACGTGTTGCACGAACCGGGGCTTTCGCCAGGCCAACCAGTTGGCCAGCGCATTTACCGCCACAATAACTCCCACCCCCACCAGGCCGAGGTACACGCCGGCCAGGCCCGTATCGTCGATACCCACGACGATGTGATTCATGTTTCGCACGAAGCCGGTGATCGCTACCATCGCCACGTGGCCGATGACGAAAAGGATGAAGGCACACATGACCAGAAAGTGGAGTGATCGGCCAATCTGTCGGTTACCGGGTAGGCTTGGATACCACGCAAAGCGGTTGGTCAGGGCCGGCGACATGGAAGGGCCTGTCAGAATTGCCAGGGGAGCCAGAATGAACACCACTCCAAAGTAGGCTAATTGCTGAAGGCCGTTGTAGTGATAAAAGCCGTTCGGCTCCGGCGGCAGGTGGAAGGTGGCGTAGTGGACCCAGTAGGCCCAGGCATCAGGGACGATCTGCCACGAGCGGGGTACGAGTCGCTTCCAATGTTCGGTGGCAAATAGCAGGATCACATAGATCAGGCCGTTGGTTACCCAGAACAAGATGCTGAGGAAATGCCAGTGACGAGCCATGCCAATGGTGTGCCGATAGCCGGGCAGGCCGATCCAGGGAGAGAGGTAACGCGCATCATCCTTAGCCGTCCAGACGCGGTCTTTCGGCACCTCCACTGGGGTAAGTCGGAACCACTCCGTGCCGGGCGTGCAGTGAACGTTCCAGTACAACCGAGGGTGATCCATGAGAATTTGCAGGCCGCTGCGAACGAGCAGGATCATGAAAAAAAAATTGACGTAGTGGGTGATGCGCAGCCAGGCCGGAAAGCCATAGGGCTCCGTCGCCGTCTCGGGGGTCAACGTGGGGGGAACAGATATCGCTGGCAGACCGGCGATGGCCCACTGGACGTAGGCGGCGGCAAGCAGAAGCACGAAAGGCGATACGAGTACGAGCAAGGTGCGGCGACGTATGCGCATTCCCATCACCTCCATGAGCGGCAGCCGGCAACCGACTGGAACGCGGGTTTTCCAGGAAGGGCATGATCTCCTGCTGCGTCCCGTGTGGCCACTGTTACCCTTTGGCGAGTGGTGGCGCGTCAGTCCGCCGGTACACCGTACCGGCGGCACATCAGTCCACCGCTCACCGTGATCTTGGCCATACTGGTTTCCTGATTATTTGCCTCCGGTGGAATCAGGATGATCGCCTTCGGGCTCTTCTTTACGTTTCTGCCAAAGGTCATTGCCGCCAAATTCCATGCAGCATGAACCCGCACTTTGATAGCACTCCTCGCAAACCGGCATGTTATCGACAAGAAGCGTTGTCGGCCTACCGCAAAAGCGACATTCCATGACAAAACCTCACCTCTTCACCTTTGCATGGAAGCCGGCCGCGTTGAGTGCCTGAACGAGTTCAGCCGCAGAGAAGTTGCCGGTGACCTCAAAAGCGATCTTCCCTGGCCGGGCCGTATCGCCAGTCACACCTTCAACGGAATTAAGCGCTCCCTTGATAGCTTCATAGCACGGTTCGCAGCAGTTATGGATGTCCGAAACCGTCAATCTCTGGACCTTTCCCGCTGGAATGTCTCGCGCGGTTCTCATGGCGAGATGCGCATCGCCGGTCTCGCCATGCAAGCCGGCCGCAGCGATGGCATCGAGAGCCTTCTGTGCCGCGGTATCGTTTCGGGCAGTCAGGGTCACAGTGCCGTGCGCCATATCACACTGGCACGTGACGTCCGGCACACTCTCCACTGCCGTGGCGACTGCATTGACGCATCCCCCGCAACAGAGATGGACACCCTTCAACTGTACCTGAGTATCAATCTGGTTGGACAGTGCCATGTTCATCCTCCTTGTTTGCTTGAGGACGTAGGTGCAGCCAACCAGCCAGGGCTGTGCAACCACGTCCTCAGCCTTCGTTTCAGATTTACCTCACCGTTTGTGATCCTCTTTACCTCACTGTTTGTGATCCTCCAGGAACTGTTTCAGGACCAGCGCACCGTTGTGTTCCTCGTCCCGCGCCGCGTAGACCAGGGTCACAGTACCTTGCTTGCCCTTTTCCTCCAGCAACTGAACGGCCTTCTCGTTTCCTTCCAGTTCTTTCCAGTAGCGTTTCTGGAACTGCTCCCACCTGGCCGGATCGTGGCCGAACCATTTGCGCAACTCTGTACTGGGGGCCACGTCCTTCAGCCACAAATCCACGGCCGCGCGATCCTTGCTCAGGCCGCGCGGCCACAGCCGTTCGACCAGAATCCGCGTGCCGTCTCTCCTGGAAGGCGTCTCATAAACTCGCTTCATATGGATCATGATCTTGATCCTCCCTGGAATTGGAGTGAAACCGTCACCGTCGGAGACGCGCCGGCCGCGGCATCGCGGCACAACAAGGCGGTCTCACAGGCCAGATCGACCTCGACGATGTTCGGCCGGAACAACAGTGCAAAAATCCAATCGGCCGCCACATGCAACCACCGAGCCCAACCCGGTAGTTGCGACCCGCCGCCCAGGACGGCGTGAAGACTGCCGGCCAGCGCCTTCGCTTCACGCAGGGCGTACTGAGCCAGTGTCGGGTAAGGTTTACCACCGGAGCCGTGCCTCCTTCCATCATCACTGCTTATGCCGTGGAGGAAAACGTATAACGGAGGAACAGGTAATTTCCTTCCCGCTTGACTCCAATGAGTATTCCCCACAATGGATGTTCCGGCGCGAAGTGCTTCCCGGCGACCAATCCCGGCCGCTGCGATGGATCTTCCCGGCCGGCGACCTGCGGGGCGAGTGTCAAAAACTGTTCGTCCAAACACTGCTCTGCAAAGAAGTCGCCGAGCAGGTGCGGCCCACCCTCGATCAGGATCAAATCACCCGGGCGGACCCGGACCACCGCCTTCAGGATCGACCGGGCACTTAGCCTGCCCGCGTTCTCCCCTTCCATGACCTGCACCGACGACGGCAACCCCAGGCGCCGCAGATGCCGGGCACCGGACGGGGTCGTCACGACCAGGACCGGGACTTCGCCGGATTGGAAAATCCGCAGACCCGGATCAATTTCCCCGCGAGCCGTAACGATCGCGTTGAGTGGCGGGCCGGACTTCCCCAGGGCGGTGCGCAGCTTCTGATAGGCGCCGGCGAAGTCCGGGCAGACGTGGGCGGGGGTCCAGACATGATGCGCTGCCGCACGCAACGTCCCGGCGCCAACGATCACGACGTCGGCCGCCGCTCGCAACAGTCCCATCAGCAGGTGGTCGTGAGCATTGAATCCGCTGATCGGGCCGCCCCCTTCCAGTCCCGGCACCTGCAGTGACGTAACGCCATCCAGACTGGTAACGAAGTTTCCAATGACATAAGGTCGGTCCGCGTGCAGCGGGAAGGCAAGGCGGCCATAGATCTCCCGCAACTCGGCCGGCAGCGGTAGTTCGCTGCCTCGATCTGCCTCCTCGTAGAGCGTTTCCAGTGGCACCAGCGTACTCATCGTTCCAATCCACAGGCGACAAGGAACTCGGAACGCAGCGCCGCGTTGTCCACGTACTCGCCCCGCCAGTAGGTCGTGCGGGTCCTGGGCAAGACGGTGCGCACACCCCGCATCTCCATGCAAAGGTGATGGGCCTCCAGGTAGACCGCCACGCCATGCGGCTCCAGCATCGCCTCCAGGGTATCCACGATCTCCTGGCCGACCCGTTCCTGCACCGTGAAGCGCTGCGCGAACAGGCGAACCAGGCGCGTGAGCTTGGAGATACCGATGATGCGCTCGCAAGCGATGTAACCCACGTAGGCATGCCCGAAGAACGGCAAGGCATGGTGCTCGCAGAGAGCAAAAAACCGGATCGGCCCCTCGATCACCTGGCTCAGCCGGCAGTCAGGTTCGCCCCGACATTCGGTCTGGAACGCCTTGACCAGCTTGGGGTCGCCCTCATAGCCCGCCGTGACATCCAGCAGAGCGCGGATAAAGCGGTGCGGCGTGTCCCGCGTGGCCGGGGTATTCAGATCGAGTCCAAGAGCTGCGAAGATTTCGGCCGCATAGCCCTCGAACTTCCGCAGTTGCTCCTCCGAAACCTGGCGGCGGCACAGCTGCTCAGCCGCCCGAATGTCTCCGTCTGCCAGATCCAGATCATCACCGGCAACCCCTGCAACTGGTATGGGCATCGTGGTATCCTCCTTTACCGCCCGGCTGTACTGCTCGTGGCCGGGATGACTGCCTGTTGCCGCGAGCGAACGCGGCGAGCGCAAGCCATCGCTGCTCCGGCACTTTTTGGCCTGACGAAACCCTGTCAACTACTTTGCAAACGGCGTGCCGGGAGGGGTGGTGTCCGGCCTCTTATTTCGGCCGGGCTTTCAACCAGAAGGGTTGATGTGCCAGTCGCCTTCACGCGGAATGGCAAGATGATGTGGTTGGGCCTGCAAGATTGGCTACGCCAGCGGATCTGAGCCGTTCCCTTCCCACTTCGTTTCATTGCGCTTCCTGTCCTGGCGCCGCGCCCCCTTTCTGCCTGGACGGTAGCCGTGATTTGGCAGACTGCGCTCACCGGCCGGTTCGCCTTTCGCCGGGTTTGCCACGGTATGATAATGGTCTTCACGGCTCGCCTCATTCGCCCGCCGTCGCCGCGCCTCGATGGCCTCCTTCGGTGGGTGGGCAGGGATCAGGCAATCGCAGCCGTTGCCCATCAGATCCTGCCGCCCGGCCTGGATGAGTGCCTCTCGCACGGTAAACCAGTTTTCCGGCTTGAAGAACTGCATCAGCGCCCGCTGCATCTTCCTGTCGCGCAACCCTGTCGCGGCATACACTGCCTCGCCGCTGAACGGATCGATGCCAGTGTAGTAGACTTACTGCACAATAGGTAGCAGGGATGCTGAGGCGGGGTTTCCCCCACCCCAGGCTGGTCAGGAGAACATCAGGTTATGCAGCCCGGCGACG
>JAANMY010000674.1_pt1 | contig 45809 bp, 37 predicted proteins | sample 7279691 | NCBI WGS metagenome assembly JAANMY01 (sample SAMN14094543, study PRJNA606508) | bioreactor metagenome | isolation source: A lab-scale SPAN reactor treating ammonium-rich wastewater day 388 | place: Ireland: Galway | collected 2018-02-07 | reverse complement strand
AGCAACTCGATCAGCGTGAACCCCCGACGATCCGTGCGCGTTCCCATGAGCGTGTGCCTCCGGCCCGTGTGTGTTCCAGACTGCGCGCCCCACGACGCGTTCAGGGCAGAACACTACCTCGCCATGCATCACGCTCGGGTCAGCGTCGCGCTCAGATTGCGACAAGCCTCCGGTCCGCCGTGTTCAGAAATGATGAACGATCGCGCTCCGCGGCGCAAGCGATCGGTCAAGGGCTTTGCGCGCGGGACGCTCTCGCCCTGCGTACGCTCATGCCGTGCCACCTTCTCGCGCGATCGTCGGCTGCATGACGGGCACCAGCCTCGACGGCCTCGACGCCGCGCTGGTGCGCGTCGAGGGACGCGGGCTGGGGATTCGCGCCCGTGTCGAGCGGACAGCCGGGCGGCCGCTGGGCGATCTGGGCACGCGCCTGCGGTCGCTGGCTTCGGGGCGCGCGCACACCGCGGGCGAGATCGCCGCGATGGCGCGCGACCTGGCGCTGCTTCACGCGGATGCGGTGAGAGACGCATCGCGCGGCGCGGTGATCGACCTTGTGGCCGCGCACGGGCAGACGGTGTTCCACGCGCCGCCGCTGAGCTGGCAGCTGATGAACGGGGCCGTGCTCGCCAGCGAGGTGGGCGTGCCCGTCGTGTTCGACCTGAGGGCCGCGGACCTGGCGGCGGGCGGGCAGGGCGCGCCGATCACGCCGATCGCGGACGCGATCCTCTTCGGCGACCCCGCCGAGCGGCGCACGGTCGTGAACCTCGGCGGCTTCTGCAACGTGACGCGCCTGCCTCGCGTCGAGTCGGCGTCCGATTCGCTCGGCACGATCGAGGCGGCGGACGTGTGCGCGTGCAACCATCTGCTCGACGCGGCTGCTCGCGCGGCTCTGCACGCTCCGTTCGATGCCGAAGGCGCGGCCGCCTCGCGGGGCCGCCCACTACCGCGCGTCGTTGACGCTTTGTCCTCCCGCCTCGAAGCGCAGCGGACGAGCGGACGCTCGCTCGGCACGGGGGACGAGTCCGCCGCTCTGGTCGCCGATCTCGGCGCGGGCGTCGCGCCGAACGACCTGTGCCGGTCGGTCTGCGAGGCAATCGCGGTCGCCGTTGCGCGGGCTGTCGGGGAGTGCGATCGCGTGCTGCTCGCTGGCGGCGGCGCGCACAACCGCGCTCTCGTCGAAACAATCGGCGCGCGCTGCGCCGCCCCGGTCGAGACAACCTCCGCGCACGGCGTCTGCATCGGCGATCGCGAGGCCGTCTCGATGGCTGTCCTCGGCGCGCTCTGCGACGATCGCGTTCCGATCACGCTGCCGCGCGTCACCGGCTGCACGCGACCGGCGCCTGTCGCCGGCTGCTGGGCGAAACCATGAGCAACTCTCTCCCCGACCGCTCGCGCCTTCTGACCGAACAGCGCAACCCGCGCAGCGCGTCACTCCATCGCATGAGCATCGCGGAGTGTGTCCGCCTGATCAACGAGGAGGACGCCCGCGTGATCGACGCCTTGCGCGAGGCCGCCCCCGCGCTCACGGCCCTGATCGAAGCCGCGGAGCCGGGCTTCTCGGCGGGCGGACGGCTGGTCTACGTCGGGGCGGGCACGTCCGGACGGCTCGGCGTGCTGGATGCAGCCGAGGCACCGCCGACGTTCCAGGTCGAGCCTGGGCGCGTCGTGGGCATCATCGCGGGCGGCGCGCCCGCGCTCACTCGCTCGAGCGAATCGAAGGAGGACGAACACGACGGCGCGCACACCGATCTCGACGCCCTGCGGCTCACGCGACGCGACACGATCATCGGCATCGCGGCCGGAGGGACCACGCCCTTCGTCCTCGGCGCGATCGAGCGTGCCGCGTCGCTGCCCGATCGCCCGGTAACCGCGCTCATCGTCTGCGCGGAGATCGAGGCCCCCGCGGACGTGGACCATCTCATCGTGCTCCGCACCGGGCCCGAGGTGTTGACCGGTTCGACGCGGATGAAGGCGGGAACCGCCACGAAACTCGCCTTGAACACGATCTCCACCACGCTGATGGTGCGGGCCGGGCGCGTCTACGAGAACCTGATGGTCGACGTGCGCGCGACGAACGACAAGCTCCGCGACCGGGCGGCACGCATCGTCGCCACGCTCACGGGACTCGGCCGCGATGACGCGCTCTCGCTCCTCGCCCGCGCCGACGGCGCGGTGAAGACAGCGGTCGTCATGCACAGGCTCGGCGTCGCGCGAGAGGCGGCCGAGGAACGCCTCCGCGCGTGCGGAGGTCGGCTCGGCGAAGCGCTCGGCGAAGCGTGAGTGAACCAGTGATGGTCTGACGATCGCATCGGAGCCGATCGTGACACAGACCTCTTCGCGCTCCTCCGCGTCCACCGCGTTCCTGCTCGCTGCCGGCTCCCACGCGCGGCCACTACACTCTGGCCGTGCCCGCCGCGAAACAACCCTGGACGAGCGAGCAGGCCCGTGCCGCGGCCGTGGGCATCGTCCGCGTCCTCCGCGAGGCGGGGCACGAGGCCTACCTGGCCGGCGGGTGTGTACGCGACGAACTCCTCGGGCTTGAACCCACCGACTACGACGTGGCCACCGACGCACGCCCGGAGCGCATCCGCTCGCTCTTCCGCCGCACCAACGAGGTCGGCGCGAGTTTCGGCGTCGTGCTGGTGAAGGAGCGCAACGTAGCGGTCGAGGTCGCCACGTTCCGCGCCGACGGGCCGTATTCCGACCGACGCCGCCCGGACCACGTCGAGTTCGCCGACGCGACGGCCGACGCACGCCGGCGCGACTTCACCATCAACGCCCTCTTCCTCGACCCCTTCGCCGAGGGCGGCACGCCCGGGGCACGCGGTCGAGTCATCGACCTCGTCGGCGGCGTCGCGGACCTCGAGCGCAAGGTCATCCGGGCGGTGGGCGATCCGGCCCAGCGTCTGGCCGAGGACCACCTGCGGGCCTTGCGTGCCGTCCGTTTCGCGGCGAGGCTCGGGTTTGAGATCGAGGCGGGAACGGCGAGGGCAATCCGCGAACACGCTGCTGCGCTCGGCGGCGTGAGCCGCGAGCGCATCGGCGACGAGATTCGGAGCATGATGGATCGGCCCTCACGCACCCGGGCCGTGCTGTTGCTCCAGTCTCTCGCCCTCGACGGACCGGTTCTGGATGCCCCCCACCGTAATGCCGAGCCGACGGTTCTCGCCCGACTCGGACCCGAGACCGGACTCGCGGCGTGTCTCGGCGCCTGGGCGATCGACCGGGGAGACATCGCAAGCGAAGCCCAACTCCCCGCCTTGGTCCGTTCACGCCGAAGGGCACTCTGCCTGAGCAACGAGGAGCGCGACGAACTCCGCGCCGTGCTGGGGGGGGCGGTCGGGCTGCCCGGGAGTTGGTCGGGTCTCGGCGTGGCGGCCCGAAAACGACTGGCTTCCACCCGGTACTTTGCCCAAACTCTCGCCCTGTTGACCGCGTACAGGCCTGAGGTGGGGGCGGAAGTGGCCAGATGTGTCCATGCGCTCACCGCAACGCCTTCGGGGCTATCGCCGGAGCCGATCATCACCGGGGACGACCTGACGGCTTCGGGGTTGACGCCAGGGCCTCAGTTCGCGACCCTCCTCTCGGCGGTCTACGACGCCCAGCTGGAGGACAGAATCCGAACCCGGGACGAGGCTTTGGCTCTTGCGCTGGAACTTGCGGCCCGGACGAGGGTCTAATATCTGTGCGGGGTCGCATCTCAGGGGGTGTCCGAGCGGTGTGCAACGGGCCCGACTCCGAACGAACGGGCTGAAAGGGCAAGCAGACATATGGGCAGTGCGCGCGCGCGTGGATGGGTCGTGTCGGTGCTGAGCGTGGTGGTCGCGGCCGCCGCGGTCCTGACGCCGATCCCTGCGAAGGAAGCAACCGCAGGGGTGCTTCAGGACGGCACGGCGGCCCGCGCCAGGGACGTGATCATCTTCAAGGACGGACGCATCGTCGAAGGTCGGGTTCTCGAAGAGACCGCGACGGAGATCCGCTTCGAGGTGAAGGTCGGCAGCATCGCCGCGCCGACGGTCTATCGCAAGGCCGACATCCTCGAAGTGCAGCGCGGCGCAGCGACGACGGACGCTCCTCAGACACCCGCCCCGAACGTGCGCGACGAGCGGCGCGACGCCAGCCCGCGCGTGACGGGGGACCCCGGCGCGCCTGGCGTGTACGTGATGGAGATGACCGGCCGTTTCGGGCGCGACATCTCGGTCACGCCGATCCGCAACGTGCTCGAGGACGCGCGGCAGCACAAGCCGGACGTGCTCATCGTCGTGATCGACAACGCCTGGACGTTCGGCGACGGGAGCGACGCGCCCGACGACGCCGCCGCGTTCGGCCAGATCTTCCTCGCCGAGGACATCGAGCCGATCTTCACGCAGGAGATCCCGCAGAAATGGGGCTACATGCCCCGCATTGTCATCTGGGTGAAGAAGGCCATGGGCGGGGCGTGCTTCCTGCCGTTCAACTTCCCCGAGATCTACTTCCATCCCGACGGCAAGATGGGTGGCATCGGAAACCTCATCTACCAGTACGGCACGACGGGCGACGAGATGGTCCGCGAGAAGCTGTTCTCGGCGGGCATGGGTCACGCCCGCGGCATGGCCAACCACGGCGGGTACGACCCGCGCATCGTCACCGCCATGGCCCGGACCGACTACGTCCTCTCCTACCGCATGGTCGGCGGTCGGGCCGAACTGCTCGAACGACTCCCCGAAGGCCCCAACGAGTTCCTCCTGACCAACGATGGCACCAAGGACGAGTTCAAGGACACCATCCAGGCGCTCGCTCGAGGCGAGGGCAAGAACACCCTCACCTTGACCCCCCAGATCGCGCGCGACCTGGGCGTCTCGAAGGGCACCGTCAGCAACCTTGACGAGCTGCTGTTCGAGCTGCAGATGCACCGCCGGCACAACATGATCGAGGGGCGCGCCAAGCAGATCTGGGAGCGCTGGGGGAAGGACATCACCGAGGGCGAGCGCGAGATCCGTCGGCTCATGGAGGAGTTCGGGCGCATCCAGGTGCAGGGCGACTACAACCAGCGTTCCGCCGCGCGGGCGCAGCAGATCCGCACCCTCCAGCGCATCCAGCAGGTGCTCAAGCGGTTCGAGGAAGTCGCGAAACTGGGCCTGATGCGGCTCGACAACGTGCCGTCGCCTCAGCAGATCGACGTGATGATCGAGCAGATCCGGCAGGAACAGATGAAGGACAAGCGGTGATCCGCCCGGCGGGTTGGTCCTGAAGATCGAGATGATGATGAGGAACACCATGAATCGCATCCGCAGGTCTGTGTGTGGCCCGATCGTCGCGGCGGCGTTGCTCGCGTCCGCGTGGCTGGGCTTCGGCCCGCTCCCCGCCGCCGACGCCGCCGACCGCGTCGTTCTCAAGGACGGCCGCGTCTTCGAGGGCGAGATCATCCGCGAAGCCGCGGGCGCGGTCTGGATCAAGGTCACGATCGCGGGGATCGAACGCACCGAGTTCTTCGGCCCGGCGGACATCGCCAGCGTCGAACGCTCCCCCGAGGCCCCGGCGGTCGCGTCGATTGACCCTGTCCGCGCCCCGGACGGCTCGCCCAAGTCCAGCCCGCGCATGCCGGGCGTGAAGCGCGCCGCCGTGCTCACCCTCGAAGGCATGGTGGGCACCCAGTTCTCGCACAAGCCCCTGAAGGAAGCGATCCCCATGCTCGAAGAAGAGGGGGTCGACGTGGTGGTCTTCAAGATCAACTCGGGCGGGGGTCTCCTCTACGAACTCTCCTTCCTTCAGGACGTGATCCACGACGAGTACAAGCCGAAGTTCCACGTCGTGGCGTGGATCGAGTCGGCGATCTCTGCGGCGGCGATGACCGCCCACGTGATCGAGGAAATTTACTTCATGCCCCAGGGCAACTACGGCGCGTGCACGGGCTACTCGGGCGCACTCGTCGCCATGAAGGACCGCGGTCTCGAGGAAGTGCTCTACATGATGGAAAAGGTGTCCGCCAAGGGCCAGCACCACCCCGCCATCATGCGTTCGATGCAGATCGACGACCCGCTCTCGTGCACGATCAAGCCCAACGGCGATGTCGAGTGGTACAACACCGAGGAGGGCGACTTCCTCGTGAACCCGAAGGGCCGCATCCTGACCTTCGATGCCGGCCAGGCCGTCCGCTTCAAGTTCGCCAAGGGGCAGGCCGCGACGATCGAGGAGCTCGGGAAGCAGCTCGGGTACGCGGAACTCGAATGGGTGGGCGAGACGGTGCCCGGCGTGCCGTTCCCGGTCTCCAAGGCCGAGAAGCACCAGCGCGAGTGGCGCCGGAGCATGAGCGAGGCGGAGACCAACCTCCAGTCGAACTTCGCCAAGTACCAGATCTCGATCGCCAACGCCCGTTCCGCGCAGGACGACCGCGAGCGGGGCGCGTTCGTCGGCAAGGCAGCACGCGAACTGGCCATCATGGAGGCCGCGTTCAAGAAGCACCCGATTCTCGGCCTGTTCACCGGCATCGACGAGCAGTGGTTCGAGGACCAGAAGGAACTGTTGCGCCAGTTGCGACGCCGCTGACACAACCGACTCTCGGAACCAGACGAGGGGGAGGCCCCGGACGCGCGTCCGGGGCCTTTCTTGTGCGCGCCGCTATCATCCCGCCCCGCACGACCGACATGGAGGCAGACGCCGATGCAGACCGCTGTTCGCACCGATTTCGTTCCCGCCGACCTGGACGCGACGCGCTGGGAGAACGTGGAGCCGTACTTTCGAGCGTTGCTGGAGCGTCGGGTGGAGTCGGCGTCGGACCTGGAGCGGTGGCTGATCGACCGTGGTGAGCTCGAGGCGGCGTGCCGCGAGGCCGAGGCGAACCTCTACGTCACCATGACGTGCGACACCGAGAACCGCGAAGCCTCCGAGGCGTTCACGCGGTACATCGAGACCGTGCCGCCGAGGTTGAAGCCCGCGGCGTTCGAGCTCGACAAGCGGCAGGTCGAACTGCACTCGCGTTTCCCGCTGCCGACGGAGCGCTACGCGGTGATCGAGCGCGACGTGCGGGCGGAGGTGGAACTCTTCCGCGAGCAGAACGTGCCGATCCAGACGGAACTCGAGAAACTGAGCCAGCGTTACCAGCAGATCACCGGGGCGATGACCGTGGTGTTCGATGGCGAGGAGCGCACGCTGCCGCAGATGGGCCGGTACCAGGAGTCCACGGACCGCTCGGTGCGCGAGGCGGCCTGGCGGGCCGTCGCCGAGCGGCGCCTGCGCGACCGCGACGCGATCGACGAGACCTACGACTCGATGATCGCCCTGCGCGACCGCATGGCGAAGAACGCCGGCTGCCCGACGTTCGTCGAGTACGCCTTCCGCTCGATGCGTCGCTTCGACTACACCCCGGAGGACTGCTTCGCGTTCCACCGGGCGTGCGAGGCGATCGTGGTGCCCTTTGCTCGCAGGCTGAACAAGGAGCGCCGCGCGTCGCTGGGCGTGGACCGCCTGCGTCCGTGGGATCTGGCGGTGGACGTGAGGGGGCGCGCGCCGCTGCGCCCGTTCGAGGGCGGGCGCGACCTGATGGCCAAGTCGGTGCGCACGTTCGAGCGGCTGGACCCGCGGCTGGCCGCCATGCTCGCCGAACTCGGCGACGGCTCGAACACGCGCGGCGCAGCCGGGGGCGCGTGCCTGGACCTCGACAGCCGGCGCGGCAAGGCGCCGGGCGGGTACCAGTACATGCGCGACCGCTCGCGCGTGCCGTTCATCTTCATGAACGCAGCGGGCCTGCACCGCGACGTCGAAACGATGGTGCACGAGGCCGGGCACGCCTTCCACTCGATGCTGACGCGACAGGAGCCGCTGCTGCACTACCGGCACTCGCCCATCGAGTTCGCCGAGGTGGCGAGCATGTCGATGGAACTGCTGACGATGCCCTACTGGGGGGGCGAGGCCCGCGCGTTCTACCCCGACGACGAGGACGCCGCCCGGGCGCGCCGGCAGCAGCTCGAAGGCTCCGTGGTGCTGCTGCCCTGGATCGCCACAATCGACGCCTTTCAGCACTGGGTCTACCGCCATCCGACCCACAGCCGCGAGCAGCGCCTCGCCCACTGGCTCGAACTCGACGATCGCTTCGGCCCGGCTGTCTCCTGGGACGGGCTTGAGGACGCGCAGCGCTGGACGTGGCAGCGGCAGCCGCACCTCTTCGGGCACGCGTTCTACTACATCGAGTACGGCATCGCGCAGCTCGGCGCACTGCAGTTGTGGCTCACATCCGTGGAGCAGGGCGAGCGGGCCGCCATCGACGCCTACACCCGCGCCCTGAGCCTCGGCGGCTCGCGCCCGCTCCCGGAACTCTTCCGCGCCGCAGGGCTGCGGTTCGACTTCGGCCCCGAGACGGTCAAGCGCATCGTCGAGCGCGTCGAGGCGGAACTCGAGAAACTCCCCGAATAGCGCCGCCCGGCGCGCAATTGCAATACGTTCGGGTGAGTCCCGTTCCGCGTTGTCGCTCCGCCTTCGGGCCGGGAGCGTCCCGGTCGCAACACACACCTACGCAGCCAACAGGAGCCGGATCATGGCACGTCTGATCGTTCGTTCTCGTTCGTTCCGTCCGCTCGCGCGTCTCGCGCTCGCGGCCTCACTCGCTCTCGGCGTTCTCGCGCCGGGCGCACTCGCCGGTGTCGAGGTGGAGATCACCGGCGTCAGCGGGGGCGTGCAGGTCAAGAAGGCCGGCTCGGACGAGTGGACCGACCTCAAGGAAGGCGACAAGCTGGGCGAGGGCGACGTCGTGCGCCTGCCCGGCAGCTACACCTGGGTCAAGTGGAAGCGCATCGACGCCGGCGGCTGCGGCAACCAGGGCGAGGCCGGCACCGGGCAGTCCAAGGTGAAGGAACTCGAAGTCGGCAAGGACATCCGCTCCGCGGCGCCGCCCGCCGGGTACTTCCACATGGTCAACGACGGCGGGCAGAACGCCGGCTCAGCCGAGATCACCGAAACGGGAACCTGCCAGGGCGAGCAGCATTGCGGCATCAGTTCCGAGGTCGCCGTCGCCGCACCCATGGACTTCACGCCCAAGGGCATGCAGACACACTTCATCGGCTCGTGGGAGCACACGCCGGAGGGCATCGTGACCACCTTCGCCAACGCGCCGTGGAGCCCGATCCCGGTCTTCTCGACGCCGCTCTACGGCCCGTTCCTCGACCAACTCATCCCCGTCTTCCCCGGCCAGGCCATCCACTGGTTCCAGGACGGCACCTTCGCCTTCGGCCCTTGGCAGAACCCATGCCGCGCCGACTTCAACGGCGACACCGTCGTCAACAGCCTCGACGTCCTCGCCTTCCTCAACGCCTACAACGCTCGCGACCCGCGCGCCGATTGCAACGGCGACGGCGTGATCAACTCCCTCGACGTGCTCGAGTTCCTCAACGCCTACAACGCCGGCTGCAACTGAGCCGCAATCGTCGCGGACCTTCACGATCGCGTCAGAGTCTTTCTCCGGGGCGGGGCCTTCCAGGCCCCGTTTCCTTTTTGCCCACACTCCCGCCTGTGCGCCGGACGCCGCGGAGTTGCCCTTGCCGTGCCGTCGCCGGTGCTGCGCCACGAATCCCGAGACCGCGTGAGCGAAGCCCATCGCCGTCGCTGAACACCCGTGCCGAAGGCAGCACGCCCCGGGCCGCTGATTGAAGCGACGAGCCGTGCGAGCCTGCGGGTGTTCCGCGTCGCGTCCGTTCGACGCTCCGACCATCAACCGGAAAGGAAGCAGACCCATGACCACGCCGTGCAACAACCGAAATGTCCGCTCTCGCCGTTTCGCCCGCGCCGCCGCGATGATCGTCGCCGTCGCAGGCATCGCGTTCTCGGCAGCCGCCGGCCCCGAGGACCAGGGCACCAAGTACCCGGTCGGCGTCGCGATCGGCGACAAGGAGGCCTCGGGGATCGTGGACTCCGGCGGAACGACCACCCTCTCCTTCGAGGACGCGAAGAAGCTGGGCCTGCTCGACGAGAACGGCGACCCGAAGAACCCGGCCGACGGCTCGGTCACCCTCGGGGGCACCGGCGGCGGCTCGGTCAAGTGCCACGTCTTCAACAAGGTCAAGATCAAGGTGCAGCCCAAGAACGCGGACGGCACCAACAACGGCCCCGCCCGCGAGGTCGAGGTCAAGGTGTACGTGCCGAAGAAAGCCTCCGAGCAGGAAGGCGCGGACGACGCCGCCAAGGCGAAGAAGACCAACTCCGTCGTCACCAAGGTCGGCGCGAACGTCGCCGGCGCGACCATCGACGGCCACAAGCTCGTGCTGAACGACAAGGAGACGAATGATCCGAAGAAGAACGAACGCAGCACCGGCTGGGTCCAGGTCCAGCAGCAGGCGCAGCAGCAGGCACCCGTCCAGCAGGACGACAACTACGAGGACGAGATCGTCGAGGAGACCAGTTTCGCGCTGCCGGTCCACCTCAACGGACAGCCCGTCCACGCCCGCATGATCGCCTCGCCCGTGTCGAGCATCTCGCAGCAGCTCGCCATGAACCTCGGCATCGTGCCGGTCGGACAGGCCGAACTGGACTTCGCCAACCACTCCGCCCTCTTCATCGGCGGCCTGACGGACGCCGTGCCGGACACGGACCAGCACCCGATGTTCCCCTACGGGCACGCCTTCGTGCAGATCAACACGGTCTTCGGGCCGCCGATCCAGAACCAGCCGGTGGCGTTCTTCATCCTGCCGCCGTCGTTCATGCCGAACCAGAGCGCGGTCGTCCTCGGCGGGAACGCCTACATCCCCGAGAACCACTCCGGCTGGCTGGACAACGACACCTGCCTCTTCAACCTGATGCCGCTCATCGTGCCCTGTCGCGCCGACTTCAACGGCGACACCGTCGTCAACACCCTCGACGTGCTCGCCTTCCTCAACGCCTACACCAGCGGGCACCCCTCCGCGGACTTCAACGGCGACACGGTCATCAACACCCTTGACGTGCTCGCCTTCCTCAACGCCTACACGGCGGGCTGCGACTGAGCACGCTGTCGGCCTGGACCCCACGCGGCGGTCGCCCCTTCGCGGGCGGCCGCCGTTTTTTCGCCCGAATGGCGTGAGCGGCAACAGGAATGGTCGCTGACGAACCGTGGCCGGGGCCGGCCCGGCACGCGAACGCACCACGAGAACGAGGAGCCTCTCATGTACCGCAAGACGACCCGAACCAGCCCGAGCCGCCTGCTCGCCGCCTTCGCCATCGCCGGCGCCGCCCTCGCCGCCCACGCCCAGACCGACGTGCCGCGCGGCGGCGCGGGGGTCAAGGTCGGCGCAGGCAGCTCACAGGTGATCGTGAAGGTCAAGAACACCACCGGCCAGAAGGCCGAAGACGTGACGATCGGCCTCGAGGGCGTCGGTAAGACCGGCACGCTCATCAAGGAGGCCGACGTCCTCGACCGCAACGACGACCGCGTGGACGACAACGGCGACGGCGTGATCCAGGACAGCGAGAACGACACCGTCGTCGATCCGGCCTCTTCCGTCGCCAAGTGCATCCTCAAGACCCCCGGCTCCTTCGCCGACGGTGAGACCATCGAGATCAAGATCGTCTTCACCGGCAAGACGCCGGAGGGCGCGCAGCTCCGCATCAAGTTCTCCACCGAGCGCGACGGCGTCCACTACGACATGCTCTCTGTCGCCCCGCTCGGCGACGGCGACACCGGCGTCGTCGAGGTCACGACCGGCGCGGCACAGATCGCCACAGGCGCCATCAACGCCGGGCACGAGCCGATCCACGGGCTGATGCTCAACAGCCGCGAACCGTACTTCGACCCCTACATGCCCCCCTATTGCTCGATCGACCGCGCCGGGGAGTCGTGGATGGACGACGACGGCACGCTCCGCATCGCCTTCGATGCGCCAGTGCTCCCCGGCGAGGCGGTGGGCATCTACCTCATCCTCCCCCTGCCCGTCCTCTCGGAGCAGGAATCGTTCAAGATCGATCTTCGCCCCTGGATGCCGGACTGGTTCTGCATCGCCGACTTCAACCGCGACGGCGTGGTGAATACGCTCGACGTGCTCGCCTATCTCAACGCCTACACCTCGGGCGACGCCTCCGCCGACTTCAACCTCGACGGCGCCATCAACACGCTCGATGTTCTCGCCTTCCTCAACGCCTACACCACGGGCTGCGACTAAGCCCCACACGACCCGATCACAAACGGCGGCCGCTCTTTCCGAGCAGCCGCCTCTTCAACATATCGGAAGGCGCACGACCAGCCCCCAGAGACCAAGAAGAGATGTTCCGGAGACAGGGTCGCGACGACACCGTGTGCTGGTGTTTTCCCCGGGTTTATCGAAGTTCTTACGAGAACCTCTTGCCCCCCCCCCCCAAGGTATCATGGCTGGGCGCATCGGCTATCGGACACCGAGGCGGCAGGTACCAGAAATGGAGGCAACCGTGCGATTCACCCCCGCGTTCGGTTTCGCGATCCCCATCCTCGTCCTGTGCTCATCGCCTACGCCTACACGAGTGCATCCGCGCACATGAGCACGCCCAGCACAAACGGACTCCGCTCGCTCTCCGACGCCGAGCTGCGCCTCTACCTCGGTGCGGATGGTGGACCGGGAGAGCCTTCACCCCGCGACTGTTTCGTGTCAGCCGCCAGTTGCTCTCCGATCATGCTGTGCCCGCCGCAAGGCGCCTATGTCTGCACAACGTGCGCGACCGGCCCCACGTCGATGATCTGCCGCGACGCTCAGACATCCGGCTGCACCACCACCGGTATGATCAACTGTCCATCAGCTGGGCGGGGCACGTGCTTCAATGGCGCTTGCGCCGTCACCGTTGCACAGGAGTGCGGCTTGTACTACACGTGTCCGTAGTCCATCGAGATGGGTCGAGCGCCATGAGGAGCCGATGCATGGCCATACTGCGACGACGTGTATTGATTGCACTGTCGATGTCTGTTCTCGTTGCAGAGACAGCGACCGCACAGGATGACGCGGTACCGAGCCGCGACGCCCTCTGTGATGCTCTCGAGGCGTATCGCGCGCGCTGGGAGTCATTCGGGGCGGGGTACGTCGTCACGCAGCATTTCGTCTCGTCTGTCCACACGGACACGCTCGCGGTGGACGGCGGCCGCATCTTCATCGAGCGCGACCTGCGGCGTGAAACCAGAGACGGCCCGATCCATGAACGCTGGATGATGTGCTTCGACGGCGAGCAAACGTGGAAAGTCATTCCGAGAGAGCACGCTGCGGACGGCGTCCTCATCACGCCCGGGCTTGACAGGTTCCAGATCGACCTCGAGGCGACACGCTGCCTGTGGGGCGCCTGGCTCCATGAGTTCAAGCGGCCCCTCGGCGAGGCCCTGCGCGACCCCGCGTGGAGGACCGAACGGATCGAAACCGGCCAATGGATCGACAGCCTGGAGACGATCCTCATCGAACTGTCGCAGCAGTCAAACGTCCGCCAGGTGATGCGGTACTGGCTCGCGCCGGAGCGGGATTTCCTGCCGGTCAGGCGCGAGCTCGCCATCGATGATCCGTCGACAGGCGCCGGGGAGCAGATACTCAACGAGTACCGCGTCATCCGCTTCAGGAAGTTCGAGCACGGGTGGTTTCCGGTCGAGATGGAGTGGTCTTCGGCGGGAACGCTGCTTGTGAGCATGAAAGTGAACACCCTCTCCACCGAACCGGGCCTCTTCGACGCGCGCTTCGCATCCATGGTCAGGCTGCCCGCGAACGTAACGGACCTGGTTCGCGACGAGGTGTACCATCTTGCCTCGGATGAAGACATCACCACTATCCGATCGCTCCCACGAGACGAGGATGCATCTCTCGCACTCGCCAACTTCCTCGAAGGCGTGGAGCCGAAGGTCGCCGATACGGTACGGGCGAGCGAGGCCGAGTACCGTCGGCTGCGTGCCGAGGAGGCCGCGGCCGAGATCGTCGAGGGCGGTTCCCATGCACGCTGGATGTTCATCGGAGGCGGTGTCGCCGCTGCGCTCCTCAGTGCCGCCGGTGTTACGTGGTGGTTGGTCTGGAGGCGTCAGAGCGCATAGCGGGTCGATCGAGACGCCGGGGGAGCGATATTGATGCACTCGACAACCGGCCTCCGGCTTCTCATCGCCATCGCGGCTTCCTTGTCTCCGTTGGCAACGGCTCGGCAACCGGTCGCTGACGTTCCCCCTCTCGTCGAGGTCGATGATGCAGCCTCGGAGGCGCTTCCCAGGCATTGCGGCGCCAACAGCGTGTTTGTTGCGGCGGCCGTCCTCGGCTCCCACGTCCCTCTGAGCCGGTGCATCGAGGCGGTACCGCCGCGTAGTGTCGGCAACAGCATGTCGGAACTCAAAGCGGGCTTGGAGCGCCTCGGGTTCGGCACTCGCGCGCACCCCGTCGCGTCGGGACAACTAGGCTCGCTCCGGGGGACATTCGTGGCCTGGATTCCCCAAGGTGTGGAGGTCCGAACCCTCTCGGGCGAACGGCTGACGGCAGGACACTTCGTGGTGCTGCATCGGGATCGCGACGGCAGGTGGCTCTACCTGGATTACCCATCCACGGCACTCGTCATCGAACCGGAGACGTGGCTGGCCTCCATCCTGTCGGAGCACCGACTGGCCGATCTTCCTCTGCTCGCCGTCTCGGGCAGTGCGAAGCCGGAGTTCAAGCGCCCGGCCGCCATGGAGGCGAATCGCTCAACCGAAGTCCAAACGGGCAGCTGGCGGTCCGCAGAAGACGCGTCAGGCGTGCATGGCCCGTCCGTCGCAACGCCCGCCGATACCGAAGGGCTGATGCGTCCCGACGAGGGGATTCCCGAGACCGAGATAGTCATCAACGCCGTTGGAGTGCCGCTGCTGAGGACAACGCTCGACTTCGGCTCGCGGGTTTCCGGCGAGCTCCTGACGGGCTATGTGCATATCTGGAATGTCCTTGACGTGACTGTGCGGTTGTCGGACTTGAGCACGACGTGCGGCTGCACGGCCGGCGGTTTTGACCGGGATGTTTTGGAACCGGGCGAAGCCGCCACGATCGAAGTGACGCTAAACCTGGCGGGACGCACGGGTGACGTCCGACAGTCGCTTTCGCTCATGGCCAGCGCCGGGGATGATGCGATCCCGCTCTTCGTCGAATGCGTCGCAAAGGCCTCTCAGCAGTGGAGCATTGAACCGCGCGTGGTCGCGTTCAGGAAGACCCCGGTATCGGGTGGCGTCGTACAGCAACTCGTCCACGTCACCGCTGCATTTCCCGGAGTTGCTGGCCGACTTTACCGCGCAGAAGGCGACAATCCGCGCATTTCGGCCACCATACTCGCGAACCGCTCCGCTCCAGCTGAAGGCCGATATGAGGTGATGCTTCAACTCGATCCGACCGGGGCGCGATCAGGCGTCTTTGCTGGTCAGGCCTACCTGTTCACGGAAACGAGCGACATGCCTCATGTGATGATCCCTGTCACCGCAAGATTCATGGAAGTCGTCGAGGTTGTGCCGTCCTCTGTTCTTCTTTCGACCCAAGCCCCGTTGGTCGCATCGGTTACGTGCGTCCATCGCGACGGGCTGCCGCTTCGACTGCTGTCGTGTCGCTCTTTGAAGCACCTGCTCGACGTCGAGGCAGAGGTGGAACATGATGCCGAAGGTTCCCCTGAGCTTCGGGTTAGCCTCTTAGTCAAGCCGCGTAACACGGGTCTGATCACCGACCTGGTCGAGCTCGTGCTGGCGGCGTCGGACGGGATTGAGCACGTCGTCAGAGTGACCGTCACGGCTTCCGATCTCTGACGCAGGGCCGGCTTTCGCTTGTACACTTCGAGCATGGCCGCTCACAATGCCGGTGCGGATGCGCAATCCCATATGACCCCGGACGAGTTCCGGGCGCTCGGCCACCGGATGGTCGATCTCGTCGCGGACTACCTGCGCACCGTCGATCGCCGCCCCGTGCTCTCGGCCTACCGCCCGGGCGACCTGCTCGCCCGCCTGCCCGAGCACCCGCCGGAACGGGTCGAGCGAACCGCCGAATGGGACGCGATCCTGCGCGACGTTGAGTCGCTCATCATCCCCGGCCTCACGCACTGGCAGCACCCGTCGTTCTTCGGGTACTTCCCGTGCAACGCCAGCGGCCCGGGCATCCTGGGCGAACTGCTCAGCGCGGGACTCGGCGTGCAGGGCATGCTCTGGCAGACCAGCCCCGCCTGCACCGAACTCGAAACCCGGATGCTCGACTGGTGCACCGAACTCTTCGGCCTGCCCGGCTGCTTCCGATCCACCGCGGACAACAAAGGGCTGGGCGGAGGGGGCGTCATTCAGGGCACGGCGAGCGAAGCCGCCCTCGTCGCTCTCGTCGCGGCTCGCCGGAAGTGGCGGCGCGTGCGGGCACGACGCACGCCCGCCGACGCGGACGCCGAGATCGGTCTTGCCGAGTCCGCCATCGAGAAACCGTTCGCGGTCATCGCGTCCGAGGCGGCGCACTCCTCCATCGCCAAGGCCGCGATGATCGCGGGCGTTGCCGACGGCCCGGAGGACGACGACCGCCTCTGGAGCGTGCCGACGGACGCTCGCGGCGCGATGGACCTCGGCGCGCTGCGTGCCGTGCTCGACGAACGGCTCGGTCTACCCGGCGCGCCCGCGCCGCTCGCCGTGGTTGCGACGGTCGGCACGACGGGTGTCGGCGCGATCGATCCGATCGCGGACCTCGTGCGCACGCTGGACGAAGCGTGGCAGACCGCGCTGGGTCGGCCCTTCGACGGCTGGCTGCACGTGGACGCCGCGTGGGCGGGGAGCGCGCTCGTCTGCCCCGAGCACCGGGCGATGATCGCCGGCGTGGAGCGGGCCGACTCGATCGCCATCAACCCGCACAAGTGGCTGCTGACGAACTTCGACTGCAACCTCTTCTGGACCCGCGCCCGGCGCGACCTGACCGACGCCATGAGCGTGACGCCCGAATACCTGCGCAACGCGGCCTCGGAGTCCGGCGGCGTGATCGACTACCGCGATTGGCAGGTTCCGCTGGGCCGCCGTTTCCGCTCCCTGAAACTCTGGTTCGTCATCCGGCACTACGGAGCCGAGGGGCTTCGGGCGTACATCCGCGAGCACTGCCGTATCGCAGCGCTGTTCGAGCGCTGGGTGGGGCGCGACTCGCGCTTCGAGATGCCCGTGCCGCGCTCGCTCGGGCTGGTGTGCTTCCGACTGCGGGGCGACGACCGGGCGACGCGCGACCTGCTCGACCGGGTGAACGCGACAGGCCGCGCGTTCCTGACGCACACGACCTTTGCCGCCCCCGGCGTCCAGCCGCGGCTGCTGGCCCGCATGGCGATCGGGGCGACGGCCACCGAGGCACGCCACGTCCGCGAGGCCTGGCGCCTCATCCAGTCCACGGCGGACGGGATCACGCTACCCTGAGACACACGCACGCGGCACGAGACGACCGTCGGTACCACACGTCATGAACCCGCAGCCTGGCACGCCCACACCCTGCCGTCCGTCCATCGAATCAGCCCGCCGGCTCCGTGCCGTCTGTGTCTCCTGTCTGACACTTCTCGTGCTATCCGGGTGCACGACGCCGAAGAACGACGGCGTGTTCACCATCCCCCCAGGCGCGTACGGCGCGGCGATCGACGCGACACGCGACACCCTGCGCGACTACCGCTTCGACCTCGACCGTGTTGACGCGGCCGCGGGCGTCGTGACCACGGCCGGGAAATGGTCGAGCGGGCTGGCCACGCCGTGGGACGCGGAGCAGTCGACGATCGAGCAGGAATGGGACGACGCGATGAATCGGCAGCAGCGTCGAGTCCGCGTCACGTTCGCGTCGGCCGACGGCGGCGCGGCGGACGACCTGCGCTCGCTCGATGCCCCGCTGGTGGGGCGCGTCGAGGTCACCGTCTACCGGCTCCACCGGCAGGGCTGGCGGCTGGAGAGCGAGTCGGTCGGCAGGAGCCGCCGGGCGTTCGATCCGGAACTCGGGCGATCGCAGGGTGCGCGGTATCTCGTGCCGACAACGCGCGACGAGCGGCTCGAAGCACGGATCGCGGACGCGGTTGCGAAGCGCATGAGAGCCTCCGCTCCGTCGGAGTGAACGTGCAAAAAGGCGGCCGCATGTTCCCATGCAGCCGCCCGGAGGGAGAAAGAGAGTCCGTTTCCGCGGCGCGCCCGCCCCGGCTCGTCAGGCTTCCAGTGAGAGGATCGGCGACGCGCACCCCTCGGGTAGAGCGGTCCGGATCGAGTCGAGCATGGCGTCGGTCAGTTTCAGGTCGGACAGCGCCCGCGGGTCGATCTCCAGGGAGGCCAGGTCCAGCCGGAAGCCGCCCTCGAGTTCGCCGGCCAGGCGATCGGCGACGTACACGATGAGCGGCAGTGTCCGCTGCTCGAAGGGAAGGTCGAAGGGGTTGTGGTGGTGCCCGGTCACCCGTGCAAACGAGGCGGGGAACTTCCACTTCTCGCACAGCGCGGCCCCGAAGTTCTGGTGGTTCGCACCGTAGACACGCTCCTCGACTTCGAGCATATCTGCCCGAGGCGCGCCGTCCGGACCGCGCGGCACGCTCTCGACGACCTCGATGAGGCGAGCACGATCGGCCTGCATCTCGACGATGATGCCGATGTCGTGCATCAGGCCCGCGAGAAACGCCTCGTCGGCCAGGCCGAGCTTGAGCGCATCGGCGATCATCTTGCTCGCCACGGCCGTCGCGTTCGAGTGGTCCCACAGGTTGCGGGCCGAGAAGCCGGTCGTGAGTTCACCCCCCCGGAAGAGCTTGGCGAGGCTCGCGGCGATCGCGATGTTCTTCACCGCGTTCAACCCGAGCAGCACGATCGCGCGGTTGATGGACGCGATCTGCCCAGGCAAGCCGTAGAACGACGAGTTCACGACCTTCAGGATGCGGCTGCACAGCGCGGGGTCCGTCGAGATGACGCGGTTGAGGTCCTGCGCCGTCGAGCTCTGGTTCTCGACGAGTTGCACGATCTTCAGCGTGACCTCTGGCAACGTAGCGATGTGGCTCACCTCGCGAATCGCCGACGCCACCGCCTCTTCCCGGCTCTGCACTGCAACGCTCATTCTGCCGCTCCCTTCGGGTACTCGCCCCGGCGCATCAGGGCGGTTCATCGGCGCACGGCGGGTTCAACTTCGCCCGCCGGCGCGGCTTGGGTGATAACACCGCCGGGACCGCCCGCGCAGACCGAACGCTCGCGCCAGAGCGATCTCAGTACGTGCAGCGTTTGCGCAGCAGCATGGCCGATCCCGGGTCCGTCGAGGCCAGCAGCGCCGCCGCTCGTTCACCGGCACGCCCCTCGCCGTAGGGGTGAGTGAGTGCGGATCGGTCAAGCCGCCGCGCCCGTTCCACCGCACGACGTACCGCGTGCGCTCCCTCGCCCTCGCACGCGACGACGTTCGGCGGACGCTCGCGCCCGCCCTGGCGCGCCCCGACGTCCACGGCGGGCAGACGCAACGCGGCCGCTTCGATCAGGCCCGCCGAACTGTTTCCCACGAGCACGCCGCCCGACTCCGCGACTCGCTTCAGCAGCCCGATGAACCGCTCGCGCGGCAGGTGTCCGACTCGCCGCACCGCGCCACGCCCCGCCGCGCTCTCGACCGCGCGCGCCACCCCCACCCTGCCGGGGTCGTGGTTCGGATCGAACGCGGCGACACACATCCCTTCCAGCCCCGCCAGCACGCCGGACGCCGCCGCCTCTTCTTCCTCCGCGTGCCTGCCGATCGGGTGCATCAGGAAGACCGCCTCGGGCACACCGCCGCAGAGCGTCCCGACCTCGGCATCGCTCATGGGCACGATCGCGTCCAGCCCGTCGATCGCGGGCGACCCCACGACGCGGACGAACTCGGCCCGCTCGCCCATGCGCCGGATGCGCTCGGCCGATTGCTCGGTTGCGGCCAAGTGCAGGTGGGCGAGCTTGGTGATCGCGTGCCGCATCGCCTCATCGGCGACGCCCTCGGCCCGATCGCCGCCGTGCAGGTGGGCGACGGCCACGCCGCCGACAGAGGCAGCGCTCGCAGCCGCGAAGGCCTCGATACGGTCCCCCAGCACGACGACCCAATCCGGCCTCAGCCCGGCGATCGAGCGAGCGAAGCGTGCCACCCCCCGTCCCAGCGCCTCGGCGTCGTCGAGGCGCGTCGAGTCACTCGCCTTCTGCATCGGCACCGAGTCCGCCACCGGGAACGCCGCCTTCACCTCGCGGAACGTCTCCGCGGGCGGGATCAGGTGCGCCCCGGCGGCGACGACCAGCAACTCCAGCTCGGGATGCCGGCGCACCGCCTCCATCACCGGGCGCAGCAGGCCGAACTCCGCCCGCGTCCCCGTGACGACCATCACGCGCCTGCGCGAACTCAACGACGAGTCCTCGTACTCGCCCGGTCGCAACGAAGGCTCACCGTCCCATCCGTCGCCGATCATGCGGGCACTCTACTCCGGAGCGAGATCGCCCGCGCCGAGCGGCATATCCGCGTTCACACCCCGCGCGAGGCGCCGACCCACGACCTCTCCGAGCCGCCACGGCTCCAGCCCCGTTCCGGGGCGCTTGATCGCCAGGTCGTCGCGCGTGAGGGCATGGCCGGCCGAGAGAGCGCGCCGCGTGGTGATCGACTGGCGCGAGACGCGCCGAACGTCCGTCTCGCACGCCAGCACGCGCTTCTCGGGTGGGCCGATGCGCGGATCATGTTCCGCGAACGCGAGCCTCCCGCTCGACCGGGACGCCTCGGCGTACCGCGCGAACGCCGCCGCGTCCAGCGACGCCGCGTGGTCCGGCCCGCGTGCGGAGGGGTCGTAGGTCAGGTGCTTTTCGAGCACGCACGCCCCGAGCGACGCGGCCAGTGCGCCCGTGTCCTCGCCCGTGGTGTGGTCGCTGTAGCCGACCGGGCCGTCGAACACGCGGCGCAGCGCGGCCATCGCTCCGATCGCCGCGTCGGCGTCGGCGGTGGGGTAGCAGCTGACGCATTGCAGGAGCGCGAGTCGATCACGCACGCCCCCGAGCCATTCGACGGCTCGCTCCACTTCACGGGCTTCGCACGCGCCCGTGCTCACGATCAGCGGCCTGCCCGTCGCGGCCATTACCTCCAGCAGGGGGCGATTCACGGCGTCGGGGCTGGCGCTCTTGTAAGCGTCCCACGCCAGCCGCTCCGCCTCCACCACGAGGTCCGCACTGAAGACCGTCACGATCGCCTGCAAGCCCAGCGCGTGCGCCCGATCGACCACCGCGGCCATGCCGTCGATGCCCAGTTCCAGCCGACGCAGCATCGACACAGGGTCGGACTCGCCCGCGGCACGCTGGTACGCGGCGAGTTTCGCGGCGCGGCTCATCAGCAGGTCGGTGCGGAAGAACTGGAGTTTCACTGCGTCCGCGCCCGCGCGGGCCGCGGCCTCGGCGAGGGCGACCGCCCGCCCGGCGGAGCCGTCGTGATTCACGCCGATCTCGGCGATGACGTAGGGCGGCTGCCCGGGTCCGATCTCTCGATCACCGATCCTCATCGCACGCCGCGCAGCCGCGCCTCCGCCACCGCTAGGTCGTTCGCGTCGTCGATGTCCACGACGTCGCCCGGCTCCGTCACTACGCCCCGGTGATCATGACCGAGAAAGGCGTGCGGCCCCGGCGCGACGCCCTCGTCCAGCAACAGCGCGCGACGCGACACGACCAGCACGCCGCCGTCGGGCACAAACGAGGGCGGGAGTTCCTGCCGCCGATAGACGCCGTTGAAGAGCCGGTCGCCCTCCCACGGCGTGACACGGCCGTTCTCGCCGAGCCTCGCCTGCCACCACGGGTGGAACTTGCCGACCGGCGCGTAACTCTGCACCGACGAGCAGCCGGCGCTCCACAGCAGCGTTACGGCCCGGTCGATCAGCCCGGCCGGGCGCACGGGCACGTTGCCGTAGAGAATGACGACGCACGCCGACGGGTCGCGGTCATCAAGCACGATCGGAGGCGCGAGTCGAGCCACGCGGCGCAGGCACGCCCGGACGGCGTCGTCCACCGCCCCCGTGTCGCTCGCGTGCTCGGCCTCGCGCTCGACCGAAATCGCGCCCATGTTGCGCCCGATCGCAAGAACTTCGGGCGAATCGCTCGACACCAGCACGGTGTCCACTGTGCGTGCCGACAGCGCTGCCTCGACCGTCCACGCCACGCACGGCCTGCCCGCCACGGGCGCAACGTTCTTTCCCGGCAGGCCCTTGCTCCCGGCCCGAGCCAGCGCCACGGCGATCGTGCGACACACCCGCGTTCCGCTCATCCGCGACGCCTCCCGCCCGGCGGACTACGCCACCGCACGACGCGGCGAACTCAGGCGGCGCGCCCGCGCCAGCGCGCGCCACACTTCCTCGAACGGCTGCCGCGCCAGGTCGCCCGCCCGCTGGCGTGCGTGCAGGTCGGACCCGCTCATCGGCACACGACCGTCGCAGAGCACGGTCATCGTCGTGCGGTCTAGACGGTCGCGGGCCGCCACCGGCAGCGGCAGTGGCGCGATCCGATCGCCCGAGATCGGCCTCGCCAGCGGGTCGATCACGCACGCCCACGCGTGCATCAGCCAATGGTCGTAGAAGCCCTCGACCTGCCCGTACACCGCGTCGCACCGGGTGATGCGAGGGACAACCCACGGGCTGCCCCACCTCCCCCCCTCGCTCGCGATTGCGACCAGCCGGCGCACGTTCTCCTGCGCGCCCTCGAAAAGGTTGGCGCCGGCCATGCGACGGTACGCCTCCGCCTCGGTCGCCAGCAGGTCTACGCTCACAACGTCCACACCCGACCGGGCGAGCGCATCAACGACGGACGGATCGCAGAGCAGGTTCGTCCGCAGGTGAACGCCCGCGATGCCGCACTCGCGCGCGATGGCCGCAATCTCAGGCCACGCCGGGTGCATCAGCGGGTCGCCTGCGCCGGCCAGCGTGACCGCGGCGTCTTGCCGCAGCCGCCCGAACTGCGCGAGAATCCGCCGCGCCATGTCGAGCGAGATCGGCCTCCGCTCCGGCGCTTCTCCCGACCCCCACAGCGTGCGCGCCCGCAGCCCGCCCGTGCGCCGCCCGGTGCAGATCTCGAGCGTGAGCACCTGCGGCGCGGGGCCGGCCAGCGAGAGCGGCGACGCCTCCGCCGCGCGGCAGAGCGCCGCCGCGTCCGCCTCGTCCCACGGCACCCCGCAGGAAGCCGCCAGGCGCGACAGCGCGAGCGCACGCGAAGGCTCATCGGGAATGAATCGCACCCCAGCGTCACGCACGATCGGCTCGACGTGCACGCACACGTCCTTCGCGATCGGGTCCAGCACCGGCGCGACCGGCACGTAGCCCAGAAGCCCACCCATCGACGCGATCGGCCCCGCGCCCGGCGCCTGCGACGCCATCTCATCCGCGAGCGTCCGCTCGATAACGCACGGGGCGAGGCCCGGCGGCGACTGCGTGAACGTGAACCGATGCTCGCTCGGTCGCTCCAGGCAGCGATCCGCGACCGCATCGGCGAGCGCGGGGTCGAGCAGTGCCCAGTCCGCGCCGCAGATCACCGCGGCGTCGATACCCTCGTCGCGCATCACGCCCGCGAGCGTCTCGGCGTCGAAGGCCTCGTCGTAACAGGTCTGGTTGGCCAGCCCACCGCGCCAGCACGATCGCGCCCACAGCCGCGCCCGTCCCACCGCGTGCCGACGCTCGCCGAGCGGGTGATGCTCGACCCGCCGAACAGCGAGATCAACCCCGGATGGCGCAGCGCCGGCGATCGCGCGCACGCGGGCCGGGTCCTGCGCCAACAGCACGACGCGGCGGACCCGCTGCGTTCGCGCCAGCTGGCGCAGCAGCAGCGCAAGCGGGTTCAACCCCCCGAGGAAGCGGTCCTCGAGGCGGCGTGGCGTGCCCAACCCGCTCCGGTCGGGATCGACAGCGACGACCGCCGCGACGCGGACCGAGTCCCGCGACACGCGCACGCCGTCCGGCTCGGGCGCAGGCGTGCGCGTTACCTTCGGCCCGCCCTCCATGGCGGCAGTCGTGTCGTCGAGCATCCGCCCCATCGCGTCGGCCGCGTCGGCCAGCCATGTCACGTTCTCGATGTCGCGCTCGATCTGCCTTCTCTGGCGATCGAGCGGCGAGAGCGCCGTGTCGAGGCCGATCTCGCGGTCGTGGCGGAAGCGGCGGAGCGTGCCCGTCTGGTTCAGCCGCTGCACAAGCTCGTACGCCGCGCCGAGCGATTCGACCTCGCGGGCAAGCCCCTGCACGCGCCCGATGAGCCGGTTCACGCGGGCCTGGTCGGCGTGGTGGTCGCGCATCTCTGCGAGCAGTCTGGCCGTCTCGCGGCTGATCTCGCCGACGCGCCAGACGCCGCGGCGCAGCGCGCGCGCCCGCTCTGCCGCGACGCTCGCCCCGCGCCGGAGCGCGCCCTCGTCACGCTCCGCCGGCGGCAGCGCGACGCGCCGTGCCCCTGCGCCCGAATATCGGTCGAGCGCCTCCGCGAGGGACAGCGGCGTCGTGTGCCGCTTGCGTGCCCCCCCCTCCGTTGCGTCGATCGTCGTCAGCCCGCGCCGCGCGTCCTCCTCGAACGCCCGCTCGAACTGCACCAAGTAGGCGGCCATCTGGTCGTCGGTGTAGACAGGCCGACCTTCTGCGTCCTCGACGCGGTGCAGCAGCCGACGGTGGCGCACGATCCGCTGCCATTCGAGCATCTCGAGCGTGTTGAACTCGTTGATCTCGCCCGCCCACACGGCGTGGATCGCCGCCCCAGGCCCGTAGTACTGCCCGTCCGTGAACGCCAGGTCCTGCCCGATAAGCATGACCGGATCGCACCCGAGGTGGCGCGCGAGGTAGTACGCCAGGTGCGCCACCGTCGCGCCCGCGGGCAGCGCCGCCGGGTCGTGCCGGTGCGCACTTCCAAGCACCGAGTCGAGCACCGGTTCCGACGGGCAGCGGATCGCCCCGGGAAACGACGAGAGGATCGCCGGGTTCGCCTTCGCGTCGGCCACCAGCGTCACGCCGCGCACGTCGTCGGCTGTCAGCCCCTCGTAGAACCGCCGCGAAATCTCGTGCCAGTCCAGCGCGGTGACGAAGTGCGGGCGGATGCCCCGTTCGAGCAACTGCTTCAGCACGGTCTGCACCGCGATGATGACGACGCGGTCGCGCACGCCGGGCCGCGCCAGCAGGTCGATGTTCCGGCGCAGGCTCGGCCCCGCGCTCACCACCACCGCGGGCCGATCGGCGCACGCCCCCGCGAGGTCGCCGACGCCGGGGCATCCCGCGTAATAGTCCAGGTTCATCAGCAGGTTGCGGAGCGTCGTCTCCATCTGCACGAGCGTGGTGACGACGGTGGTGCGCATGGCCCGCATCACGCGGGCGAGTTCCTCGCCGAACCGTGCCGCCTGCGCGCCAAGCCGGGCCTTGCTCCCGGGGTGCTCGACGATCTTCACGCCGAGCGACAGGATGCCCTCCACCCCGGACAGGGCGTGCGAGAGCGCGACCGGATCGCAGTCCGTCAGCACCGCCACCGTGCCCCCCCCGAGCCACGCCGAGCAGTCCACCCGTTCGAGCACGGCCCGGAGCAGGCCGGGGTCCGGCTCGAAGCAGACGACGAATCCTGCGGTGCCCATGCGGCGCGCCAGCGCGGCGACGTGGTGCCCCACGCCGAAGCCGAGCACGGCCACTCCGCCCGAGGCACGCGGGTCCACCGTCGCCGCCAGTCGTTCGGCCTCTTCCAGCGGGCGTCGCCGGCTTGCCAGCCAGCGCGCCGACACACCGTCACCCTCGCTCGCCGTGATCGCGCCGTCGTCGGCCACCGCGAACGTCAGGTCCGTTCTGGGCGTCGCGATCCGCACCGCTTCCGCCGCCCGCACCGATCTCACCGCCAGCGCACGCAGGTTCCGCCGCAGCGTTTCTGCGCTCGGTGCGCATCCCGGTTGTCCCGCGTGCCCTACCGTCATCCGCTCTCCGATCCTTTCACCGGCCTTGGATCGACCCGCCCGACGACGCGGCTGCAAAGATGCCCGACACCAGAGCCTATCAACGAAGCGCCGCTCACACCGCGCGGCCCGGGCGACCTGCCCTTGCCCTCGCCTTCTGTCTCCCCTCCGCTCCCGCCCTCGCCATTCTCACGCCGCCGCCCTCGCTGCCGTCACTCCCGCGACCGCCGATCGTCTCACATCTCCTGCTCGAATCACCTCTGCCGCTCGCCGTCGCCCTGGTTGCCGCCGGTGCGATCGCCGCCATCGCGCTTCATCGTCGCGCTCGCACGAAGCACGCGGGCATCGTCTCGGGTGCGTGCCTGCTCATCGCGGGTGCGCTGCTCGCGCTCGCCTCGCTCGTCGAGACGCCACGCGAGCGAGTGGTCGAGCGCACCCGCCTCCTCGTTGACGCCGTGGCCCGGGCCGACCTCCGCGCCCTCGACGACCTGCTTGCCCCTGATTGCCTCGTCACCTTCGACCGCGCTCCGAACGGCTGGGAGAAGCCGGAGACCATCGGCTGGATCGCCGACAACCTCCGCGGCCGCTACACCGTGTCGCGGCACGAGGTCACCGGCGTGCAGGCCCAGATCGGCCCCCAGCGCGGCCTTGCACGCACCCGGCCCTCCGTCCGCGTGACCCCCGAGGTCACCGGCCGTCCGCACGGCTTCGTCTGCCTCATCACCTGGCGTGAAGACCCCGACGGCGCATGGCGCGCCCTGCGCGTCGAACCCCTCTGGCTCCAGGGCTACGGCAGCCTCACCCCCCCCTGACGCCCGTCCGAGGCTCCCAGCGCGTCGCGCTACTGCTTCTCCTCCGGCACGGCGACCAGCGAACTGGGCTGCATCCGCCAGGCCTTGGAGTCGTTGGCGGGCACGCCGCGGACTCGCTCGCGGATGCCCTTGCCGTTGAGCAGGTTCAGGGGGTGGCGCTTGCGGGCCTCGCGCAGGGCGAGACTCTCGAAGCCGGGTGAGTTGACGGGGTCGTAGTCGGCGGTGCCGAAGATGCCGACGGTCACGGTGCTCCGCTCGGGAGCATGGTAGTAGAAAGCGAGGTCGCCCTCGCGCCGCAACTGGGCCGCGGCCTGCTCCGCGGTGCGCCGAAACTCGCCCAGTTCCTGGGCCGTGGGGCGCTTGTCGTCACCCCGCCCGTAGATGCCGACCTGCAGGGTGTACAGGGCGGACGAGCCGTAGTACTTCTTCGCGTTGCGCAGGTCGAACTGCGGGATGCTCCCAGCGAGACGGTCCGGGCTTGGCGGGCTGAGCAGGGCATCGGCGAACGGCCGCTGACCATCCACCACGAGCGTCTGCACCCGGCGAAGGTCGGCGGCGGCCCTTGGATCGTCCGGCCCGGCGTACTTGCCGAACGCCAGCACGACGGCCCGGCCACGCTCCTCGACGTACGCGCTCTCCAGCCCTGCCACCGTCTTCGTCTTCCAGAGCGACTGGGTCGCGCGCTCCGCCTTGTCCGGCCCGACGAACGCCGCGATCACGATCGTCCAGTCGTCGGCGACGGGCACCGCGGCGGGCTGAGGCTGCACGCTCGGTGCGGGCTGGTTGCGCCGGCGCTCCGGCTGCTCCCATCCCCCCCCCTCAGCGACCAGCGGCGCGCACGTCAGCGCAGCGCAGACGCAGACCGCCCAGCCCAGACCCGATCGGCCCGTTCCCGTGATCCCGCGCGCCATGTTCGATGCTCCTGCCCTTTGCTCAGCCTACCCCCCGGCCGGGTGTTGGGCCATACTCGGTAAGTTTGTGCCTGCCAACACTTTGCGGTCAATAAGGACTCTTTTCGCAGTATTGAAGGCCCGTGACGCCGCGCGTCGATACTCTGGCCATGTCGGCCGGGCGTCCCGCCGGGGCGTCGACAGGCCGTGTGGCCCGGATCCGTGGCCCGGGTGGCGGTCCGGTGGGAGGTCCGTTCGATGTTCAATCTTGTTCCGGTGGGAGGCACGCAGGCAGGCCGATCGGCCGAGGGGGTCGCCGCCGCGACCGGGGAACGGGCACGCCCCCCGGTCGAGGTCTCTGCCCCCGTCCGGCCGGGCGACCGGGTCGAGGTCTCTCGCCTTTCCGTCCTCATGAGCCGCCTCCGCGACATGCCCGAAATCCGTCAGAACCTTGTCGACCGCCTCCGGCATGAGATCGAGACCGGAACCTATCCGATCGCCGAACGCCTCGACGCTGCCCTCGACGCCCTCCTCGACGACATCAATCCCGAGTAGACCCGAGCGAGGCCGTCAGAAAGTCCACCATCGCAAGCTTCGCGTCGTTCGAGTACCGGCCGAACCCGGCGTGTTCTTCCGGTGCACCCGTATCGCTGAAGGTTACCAGTCGCACCCGCGCCGGGTCCGCTCCCGCGGCGGCGTAGTGCCTCCGCAGGTCGTCGATGAACGCACGCTGCGTCTCAAAGGCAACCATGCGATCCCCCGTCGCGTGGATCGCCATGAACGGGATCGGCCTCCAGCCCGCCAGGTGTCGCGAAGGGTCGAGCCGCTCGACACGCTCCCGCGGATGATCGATCGGCCACGCCTTCCGCCCCGAGCCGGGCGGCGGAAAGTAGAGGTCCGTCAGCCGACCGCTTGTCCCTTCAACAAATGCGGCGACGAACGGGTGCGGCTCGCACAACCTGCGCAGCGTGACCATCCCGCCCGCCGACATGCCGCCGATGGCGAGCCGCGCCGAGTCGAACCCACGGCCATACTCGGGCGCCTGCAGCGCGCTCACAATGGTGTCAATCTCGCTCACCGCCTGCTCGACGACGTCGAGCGTGTGCCTCGGGTCGTGCATGCGCGGCCCGTCGCGCTCGCCGTGGCCCGGCAGGTCGATCGCGCACACGGCAATCCCCGCGCGGATCAGCCGCAGGTAGCGGCCCGGGTCGAGTTCCTTGCTCACGGTGCGCCCGTGCATCCAGACGAGCGCAGGGGCGGGGCGCAGCCAGTCGGGGTGCGCAAGCAACGCAGGGATGCCCGCCGTGCCGAGCCGCGCCGGACGGGCCTGATCGGCAAGCGCCCTGGGAAACTGTGCAAACCGCGGATGCATCAGGGACCGAGGATATGCTCGCCCGAGGCGCGACCGTCGTGAAAGAAAACGGAGAGGAGGAGGTTCACGAGCCACGACGGTCGCGGCACAACGGTCGCGCGTGCCTCGCGATCAGATCCGCACCACTTCCTCCGCCCCTCGACGCGGCGTCGGCTTTGCTTCGGGCGCGTACCCGATCCGCAGCACGCACTGCGGCACACCCGGCCGCTCCGTCATCGACGCCAGACGCGGGCGGAGCGTCTCCACCTCGATCGGCTGGTTCAGGAACGAGGCGGACAGCCCGACCGCCGTCGCCAGAAGCAGCACGTGCTGCAAGGCCTGCCCGGCTCGCATCCACTCGGCGGTGGAATCGCCCTGGGTGCCGAGCACGGCGAGCAGCGGCGAGTGCTCCGCAAGGTCCATGTCCTTCGCCGCGACGCCCTTGCCCAGGTCGAAGGTGCGGATGACGAACGGCTCTGCGATCGAGACGAGGTTGCTGTAGCCGTAGGCGTAGCCGGGCATGCCGTCGTGGCTGTGGCTGCGGTTTGCGTGGACCCACGCCGCCAGTTCCCGCCTGAACCGCTTGTCCGCGAACTGGATGCGGTCGCCCTCGGCCACCAGCCCCGCGATCGCGTGCCTGTCGCGCTTGCGCGTGAAGCACGCGAGCCACGCCCGCTCCGCCTCGGCCGCCGCGACAAGCCTCGCCTGGAGCGCCTCTTCGACGGTGCGCTGCTCGAACGGAGAGCGGTTGGTGTGTCGGCGCGGAATCGCTCCGAAGAGAACGTGGACCTCGTGCGGGATTTCGTGGCGCGGGCCGAGCGCGAAGGTCGCGAGCAGGTCGCGCTCGCCGGGATCGGGGAGGAGTTCGACGAGCGGTTCGTAGCCGAAGTGCTGCGCCGCCACGCGAAGATTGAAGAGCGCACACCCGCACGACATCGTTAGCTTTCGATCGTCGGGATCGACCACGGGCAGCGCACGCGATCGATCCGCGTACACCTCGACCCGCCCGCCGCGCAACCGGAAGATCCACGGCTGCGTGTTGTGCCCGGACGGCGCGAGGACCGCGTAGCCGAGCAGAAAGCGGAGCCTGTCGGTGATGGGGGCATCGTGGCCCGGGAAGGCGGACGCGGAGACGTTCCAGGGTTCCAGCTCGGGGGAGCGATTCATGCCCGACCTCCCGGCCGCGTGCTCGTGTCAGCCTCCGGCGGCGCGCACCTCCTCGTACACCGTGCCGATAGCCCGTGCGCGCACCTGCTCGTACCCGTACCCTTCCATGAAATCCCACCGCATGGCCTCGACCTCGGCACGCTCGCGGCCTTCGCGCGCTGACTTCGAGACCTCGTCCCACAACCGCTCCAGGTACTCCGCCTGCCGACGAAGCCCCTCCACGTCGGTCAACTCGCCGTGCCCCGGCACCACCATCGTCCGCTCGTCGCACAGCGAGATCGTCCTGCGCACGCTCTCGATCCACCCGCGGCACGTCACGCCGCCGGTCGGATCGAAGAACGGGTGCAGGTTGTTGAAGAGCAGGTCGCCCGCGTGCAGCACGTCGAGCGACGGCACACGAACCACCATGTCGTTGTCCGTGTGCCCTGCGCCGAAGTGATGCAGCTCCACCACGACGCCCCCGACTCGCTCCTCGTGCGGGAAGCGGTCGATGGGCCTCGTCGGCACGAACTCCTCGGGCGCGATGGCGTCGGCCCGTTCGGCCAGTTCGGCCGCCTCGCGCGCCACACGCTCCTGGTCGCCGCGGTTGCGACCCAGTTGCCCAGGCCCGCTCCTCGCCATCTGCCGGAATCGATCGATCTGGGCGGAGACGCGCGCCCCCGCGGCGTTGTGCGCCACCACCGGCACGTCGCCGGTGAAGGCCACGTTGCCCCCGGTGTGGTCGCCGTGGTGGTGCGTGTTCACGACCGCCACGACCGTGCCGCCGTGCGATTCGGCCTCGCGCCGCAGGGCGCGGGCGATGCCCGGATACTTCGTGTCGACGAGGAGCGACCCTTCGCCCGCGCGCACCACCAGCGCGTTCCCGCCGTCCCCCACCGCCGCCCAGACACCCTCGCGGAGCGGCTGCCAGTTGAAGAAGTTGTCACGGGCGCGCGCGGCGCGGGCGAACGCGGGGAGGGCGGCGTGCGCGAGCGCGGCCGCGCCCGTCGTAGCCAGAAACCGCCGTCGAGTCCAAGGCATCGTCGATCCTCCGTGCCCGGCGCGTCCGGGCATTCTATCAGGCTACCATTGGCCCCCTCTCCGAGGCGAGCCGCCCGGCGAGAACCCGAACGATCGAGGACGACACGATGAAGGCGAACGATCTGCGGCCCGGGCTGGGCGTGAAAATGGACGGCAGGCTCTTCGTGGTGACCGAGTTCGAGCACAGAACCCCGGGCAACCTCCGCGCCTTCATCCAGATCAAAATCCGCGACGTGCAGTCGGGCAAGAGCATCGAGAAGCGGCTGAGCAGCACCGACGACGTGGAGACCATCGACCTCGACCGCAGGCCGATGGAGTACCTCTTTTCCGACTCCAGCGGTGCAACGTTCATGGACACGGAGACCTTCGACCAGATCGTCATCCCCGAGGACGTGCTCGGGAACGCGATGCAGTTCCTCACGCCGAACGTGCAGATCGTTGTGCTCTGTCACGACGGCAACCCAGTCACGATCGAGCTGCCATCGAGCGTGGAACTGACGGTGACCGACACCCCGCCCGGCATCAAGGGCGCGACCGCGACGAACCAGACCAAGGAAGCCACCTGCGAGACCGGGCTGAAGACGAAGGTTCCGGCGTTCATCTCCGTGGGGGAGAAGATCCGGGTCAGCACGGCAGACGGCTCGTACCAGTCCCGAGCCTGAGCCGGCCTCTCGCGCCCGGGGGAGGGAGCGATGGCGAAGCCAAAGACGGTTGTGCTCGGCGCGCTGCTCTGCGCCATGCTCGCGGCGTGCGCGATCGGCGTCCTCTGGACGCTCAAGCATCGCGGGACCATCACCGCGACAGGCGAGAGCCTGCAGGACTACCTCGGCCGGCAGGTCGTCGGCATCGTCAACGCATACCTCCACCCACAACTCGGATTCTCGACGGTGCGATACGACGCGCCCGGCACGCTCGTCCTCTCCGGCGTCACGCTCACCGCGCCGGACGGGACGCGCGTGCTCGAACTCGAACGAATGACGCTGACACTGGCGGAGGTACCCAGGCTGGGGCAGCCGATCATGGTCGAGCGCGTGGAACTGGAGGCGCCAACGGTGCGCCTGGTGCGCGCCCCTGCCGGTCCGGACGGTGAACGGGGGTGGCTCGGGCTGGACCCGGTGGTGAGGGCCGTGCCGGGGCGTGACGACACCGTCGCGCCCGAGTTCCGGCTCTCGAACGTTCTCAGGCTGAGGCGGGTCGAGCTTCGGGACGCCGCGGTGACCTACGACGAGAACGACGGCTCACCCCCCATGATCCTGCGCGGGATCGAGGCCTCGCTGGACCTGGTGCCCGAGGCACGCAACGGAGAGGCCGGGTGGTACACGGCGCAGGCCGCCTCGCGCGTCGGGCACGCCGCCGAGTTCGAGATGCGAGGAACAATCAGCCTCGACCGGCTCGTGGCGGACATCGAACGCCTGAGGCTGACGGCAGCCGTCGCGCCCGACGCGATGGACGTGCTCCCGCCGCAGGTGCAGTCGCTGCTGAAGGAGCGCGACGCGCGCGGCTCGCTCGAAGCGCTCGCGTGGGGGCGCGCGGACCTGAACGACCCCTTCGCAGGGCCGCTGACCGCGCAGGTCACGCTGCGCGAGTTCAACCTCGCCGCGGGGCGGCTGCGGCTGCCGATCGACGAGGCCCGCGCGGAGACGACCGTCCGCGACGGCGTCGGCACGCTCGCCGCGTTCGAGGCCGTGCTGCTCGACGGGCAGGTTCAGGCTACCGGAACCGCCCAACTCCGCGACGCGGCGATGCCGGCCGCGCTGCGCTGGACCGCGGACCGCCTCGACCTCAACACGCTGCTGCGTTCGCAGGAGGACCGCGCCGACGCACGCCTGGCAGGACGCCTGCGCGGCGAGGGCACGGTCACGCTGTCGCTCGACGCCATGGCGGAGTCGATCGGCGGCGCCGGCTCGATCAATGTCGAGAACGGGCGGCTGCTCATGGTGCCGGGCATCACGCAACTGGCGGACGCGATGAACATCGCCCGTGGGGCGCGCGACAGCCGCGAGTCCAACCATCGGGCCTCGGCGTCGTTCACGCTCACGCCGTCGGGCGTCAACGTCACCGCCTCGGAGGTCGTGACGAACTTCATGGCGGCCCGGGGGACCGGGCGAGTCGGCTACGACGGCTCGCTGGACCTGGCCGTCAACGCCGGCCCGCTCGAACGAGTGCAATCCCTGCTCGGACGGGTGGGCGAGGCGATCGGCTCGGTCACGGACCGCCTGATGAAGTATCTTGTGCGCGGCACGGTCAAGGAGCCGCGCGTCACCGTGGCTCCGCTGGGCATCGGCTGATCGGCGCATCCGCGATGGACGACCCACGGGCGAGCATCCTGCTGATTGGCCTGCGCGGCTCGGGAAAGAGCGCCCTGGGGCCGCGCCTCGCCGAGCGCCTCGGCCGCCCGTTCATCGACCTCGACGCGGTCACCGTCACCTACCTCGGCGAGGGCACGCTGCGCGAACTCTGGGACAAGCACGGCGAGGCCCGCTTCCGACAGGCCGAGTACCGCGCCCTTGTCAACCAGGCCTTCCCGCGCACCAACCCCGGCCCGGTCGTCGCACTCGGGGGGGGGACGCCCACCGCGCCCGGCGCGGCCGACTTCCTCCGAAACGCCCGCGCCCGGGGGATGGGACGAATCGTGTATCTGCGTGCCGCGCCGGCGACGCTCCGCGCCCGCCTCGCCGGCGCGGACAATGCCGACCGCCCGTCGCTCACCGGCGCGGACCCGCTCGCGGAGATCGAGGCCGTGCACGCTGCCCGCGACCCGCTCTACCGCGAGCTGGCGGACGCGGTCGTGGAAGTAGACGGGCTGAACGAGGCGGCGACGCTGGGGGCGGTGGTGCGCTCGCTGCCGGGGCCTGTCGGGGGCGGAGCGAAAGGGACTCCTGGCAATACGTAACCTACAGTCTCGTACAGACTTACGTACTCCTTGGGGGCGCCGGGCAGGATATCCTGAGACAAAATACAAAAACAGAAGAATAGACTTGACAGCCCCCCCCCCCTCTCTCTTGTATACTCTCCTGAGTCATGCAGAGATACTCGAACTCGATCACTGCTCTGATCGCGATGATGCCGGTGTTTTGCTTCATGCCGGTTGCCGCCCGCGGCCAGCCTGCCGAGGAATCCCTCGAGCGACTGAAGACGTGGCTCGCCCGTGCCTGGGAGGAGGCCCAAGCACTCCCCTCGATCGACGGCGCATCGTTGCGATGGAGAGTCGAGGATCGCTTCGTACCGCCTCCGGCTGAACTGGATGCGCTTCGCCGGGAAGTCGCGGGCAAGCCCGACCATCCCAAACGTCCTCATCTCAACATCTACGAGCGCAGGCTCCGCGATGGACCCGACGTTGTTCACTATGAACTCTGGCTGGACGGAAACGATCGATGGCGGCTGAACACTAACTTCCCGCCGGGCTTCCTCGACGGCGGGTACATCGACACCGCCTAGGCACCGGGAAGGGCGTGGAAGCTCGCGCCTCGCGGCCTCACGATCGCGGAGCCGGAGCCGCAGACCGCGTCCGCACAAACACTCCTCTCGTCCCGATCAACGTTCTCCGCGCACGTGTCCAAACTTCTCGACGGAGGAATGGGCGTTGCAGGGTCCATGCGCCTTTCGCATCGCGCAGAACCCACACTGCAAGGCCTTCACTGGAGCTTCATCGCGTCGAGCGAACCAACGGCGACAGGCGTTCGACGGCGGGTTCGGTACTCCGGCGACTGGGATCCCGACATGGGTCGTGGGTTTGTCAGGTCCGTCGAAGTCGTGGAATCGCCTTCGAGCACACGACCGAGTTGGCAGATCGACTCATGGATCTATGACAGCACGCTTCAGAGACACGTTGCCTCACTGGTCCGGTATCGCGCCGCGGGTGTCGACCAGCAGATCGTCTTCGAGGGAGCGGGCGCGATCCCGAATGGTGGCATGGACGCTCTCACGCGGATTCCGTCGCCGGGCGGGACGGACCCGATTCGAGGTCGTGTCGATCCCCCGGCTGTGCGCGACCATCGGAGCGGAGCAACGCTCATCCGCGACGAGGAGGGCCGACTCAGACAAGTCGAAGTCGCCGGTGAATCGCTCCCGTTGACGAGTCGAGGCGCCCCATGGCGGGCGATCGGTGTGATCGCACTCGTCGCGACGATCCTGACCATGGGCGTTCTGTGGTGGGCGCGTCGCAGATCTGCATCGTGAAGAAGGAGGAACGAACGTGCGCATACGAAGAACGTGGTTCACTGCCGCTAGGTTCGCGCCCGCCCTCCTGATCGGGGGACTTGCCATCGGTCAGGTGCAAGTCCCATGCTGGGTCACGGTTCCCTACCTCATCGACTGTGCCGGCTGCACCAACCAGACGGGAAACACCTGCGACGGGCAGCCCTGCAACACCGAGGTCGATATCGAGATCGACATCAAGACCGTCACCGAGGCAGCGCCCGGCCAGTCAGGCAGACGGAACAAGTCGACGAACTCCGCCGGCACGTGCAACGTCACCTACCGGACCTGTATCGAGGATGAGTGCGTGGTGTCCTACGGCACGAACGACTGCGTCGACACGATCGCTTCGGGCATCCAGACCTGCCAGGGCTCGAACGAGTGACATCCGGTCCGTACGGGCGCGCCCGGCAGGCATGCCGGACGCGCCTTTCATGAGCAATAGACGCTGCACGGGCCGATCGATCGCCGGTTTGATGCTTGTGGGCTCCGTTATGCTTGTCATCATGTTGGCGGGGGTCGCCAAGCTCGTGGAACTCGACCGCTTCGCTCGCTCCGTGGAGACCTGGACGCTCGTGCCTTCCTCCATCCGCAGCAGCGCGGTCCTGCTCGCGCCGATCGTGGAACTCGCCGTCGGACTCGGCTGGTTTCTTGGCATCGGGTCCAGGCGTGCGTGGCTGTTCTGTGCTGGCGGGCTCCTCGCCTTCTATACCGCTCTGATCGGCGTACAGTCGGCAGCCGCAAGCCCTCCGGATTGCGACTGCCTGGGCCTGCTCCTTCGCCATGCCGAGTGGATGCGCTCGGCCCAGGCAGCCTTGGTCCGCAACGGCCTGATGCTGATCCTGCTCCTGCTCGGAGGCGTGCTCGCCGTATCGCGAGAGGGCAAGCCGTGGGTACAACGCTCAGCACAACCTGCCGAGGTCAGCAAATGAACGGGGCAGCTGCTCGGTGCCGCGGCATGTCCCTCGTCGAGATGCTCGTCGTCATCGCGATCGTTTCGACTCTGCTCGCGCTTGCCGTTGTCGGCATTCGCGGCTCCAGACAGTCCGCCCGGCTCGCGGCCTCACTGTCGAACCTGCGCCAGCACGCGGGTGTTTTCGCGCTCTACGCAGGTGAGTGGGACGACGCCTTCCCGAACTTCGCGAAGACGGACCGCTACGTCACGATCATCCCGATACCGGACAGCCCGTACATCCTCGAACTCCCCTACTTCGGGCAGCACTTCGCCTGGAGCCTCCTCATGGCTCGCGACTGGTACGACGGCCAGCGCGCGCACCCGAGTTTCAGCGACCCCGAAAGTACTCCGCGCGGCATCTTCAGCAGCTACTACTACGGCTGCTCCTTCCTCGCCGACCCCGCTTACTGGCGAGACACAACCCGTCTCGAAGGCTTCTCCCAATGGCGAGCGACGCGACGGCACGAGGTCGCCTTTGCAGACCGCAAGGTGCTCTTCGTCCGGTCAACGTACGAGCGCGGTCGGCCCGTGCTGTATGCCACGATCGACGGATCAGCGGGCACCCGAAACCAATCGGAGGCTCGCGGCGGCGGATACCCCAACGGCGACGGTTTGCACGAAGGGTCGATCCACCCATCGGACGTTCATTACTACCTGCACACGATCGATGGAGTCCGCGGCCGCGACCTGCGGGACTGAGCTTACCGCGGCAACGACGCCTCGCACCCCTCGCTCAGCCGTTCGTCCCGGGCTTGCGCATGTACAGATGCACGGCCGTGTGGTGGTAGACGTGTGTTTCCGGGCCGAGGGCGTTCGGGAGCGAGAGGTCCACGCGGATCTTCGAGAGCGCGGGGGGGGCTGCCGCATCGAACTCCAGTTCGGGTTCCGGCTCGTCGTGCTCCATCGGCTCCACCTGCCTGCCGCGTTTGCGTGAGGGGTGCGCCGCGCGGGCGCGGGTCCGCTCCGTCGGCGCGGGTGTCGGCTGCGCAACGTGCAGGAAGGGCCATGGCGTCCGCAGCACGGCGTAGCCGGTCTCGTCCAGCCGGTCGATCAGGCGCATGAACTGCGAGCGTGCCCGCTGCCACCCCGCCGCGTCCTCGACGAGCGCGTAGGGCGGGTCGAAGAAGACGAGGTGCACGGGCATCGGGCACGCGGCCAGCGCTCCCGCGCCGAGCGCGTCGCCCACGACGACCTCGCAGCGGTCTTCCGCGCCGAGTTCCCGCACGTTGCGTTCGAGCGTGGCGGCGACGCGGCGGTCGCGCTCGACCATCACGCATCGCGCCGCGCCGCGACTGACCGCCTCAAGCCCGATCGAGCCTGTGCCGGCGAAGGCGTCGAAAACGACCGCGTCCTCGGTGTGCCCGCGGAGCAGGCCGAAGAGCGACTCGCGCACGCGATCCGGCATCGGGCGCGTGGGCGAACCCTCGGGGGGGGCGTGGAGCCTTCGGCTTCGGAACTCGCCGGCGATGATGCGCACGGGTCCAGCAAACGCGGCCCGGCGCTGCGAGTCAAGGGCGGGCGTGACCGGGGGGCGGGTGGGCGTCGTCTCCTCCGTGCCCGGTGCGGGCGCACCCGGGCTGCGTGTCTCTCGTTCGACGGCCCGCCCGCCTCTCGGTCACTTGTTGAGCAGGTCGATCTGGTAGCGCAGGACGGGGGGCGCATCCAGGCCGGTGACGACTTTCCAGAACGGCTCGCCGTGGCCGTCCGTGTACCACGCGCGGAACTGACCGTGGCGGTTCTCGGCGTAGACGTCGAGAAGAGGACCGCCGACGTAGATCGTGCGCTGAATGATGAGCAGTTCGTCGCTCGCGTACTCCGCCTCCGCCGCCACGCCCGCCAGCGCGTCGGCCAGACGACCGAACAACTTGTGGTTCTCGCGGAGAAGCACGTCCGCGTCGTGCCAGACGAAGTAGCGGTACTTGCTCGCGGGGCGATGGCGGAACGTGTGCCGCGAACGCAGCAGGGCCGCGATCCCGCTCGAACCGTCGATGCGGCGCTCCAGCGGCACGCCGGGCAGCGCCCGCTCCAACTGGTAGCAGAAACTCTCCAGGTCGGTGACGTAGCGGCCGTAGAACGTGCAGACCTCCGTGTCGCGCTGCGCCCCAAGGAACTGGCTGAGGGCGGCGGCGAAGTGCACGCGCCGGCGCGGCACGCCGCTCCAGGCGACCAGATGATGCTCGTCGAGCATCTGGGTCACCATCGGCTCCCAGTCCACGGCGCGGAATGGGGACTCGGTATGGCGGGTCAGCGCACTCATGCCGCCTCGGCACGCCCCACGGACGGGGCCGCCCGGTATCCCAACGGGTCAGGCTCACCGGGGGAGGCACACGGGCGCACCCCCGGCCAGCGGCGGCACCCTCCTGCCGTCGCTGCTCGATGTGGAAATGTGCCCCAAGGAACGGCCCGTGCCACCCGCTCGGACGGTTTGTTTCATCCAGACCGCAGGAACCGCATATCTGAGCCCGGGGAATACCCCCGCTCATGGCCCCGCGCGATCAGAATCTCCCCCCCCGGCGCATCCGTCTGCGCCACCAGACCTTGTGCAGTTCCATCGCCACGAAGATCGTGAGGGCCAGTCCGGCCATGACGATCCAGACCTTGACGGGGAGCGGCCCGGCCCCGAGGACCGTGTTCAACCCGGGCGTGTGCATCGCCGCCACGTGGACCAGGAACGCCCCGGCCGTCGCCGCTAGGAGGATCGGGCTTCGCAGGGGGGACATCCGCAGGGCCGAGACGGTCTCCGATCGGCAGTTGCCGACGTGGACGTTCTCGAAGAGCACCATGAGCAGGAGAATCGCGTTGCGGGCCTCGGCCTCCGACCAGCCGAGGGCGAGCAGGTGGTTGAATACCGCGAACGCGGCGCACCCCATGACCGCCGCCGCCACCAGCGTCCGTTCGATCATCACCCGGTTGAAGATGCGTTCCCTCGGCGGTCGCGGCTCGCGCTCGAGGATGTCCCCCTCGCCCGGCTCGAAGGCGAGCGCGACGTGCTGGATGCCGTTCGTCACGAGGTTCAGCCAGAGCAGCTGCACGGGCAGCAGGGGCAAGGGCGTGCCCATGCCGATGGCGAGCAGCGCGAGCACAACCTCCGCTGCGCCCGTCGAGATGAGCAGGAAGACGCACTTGCGCACGTTGTCGTAGGCGATGCGTCCCTCCTCGACGCCGGCCACGATCGTCGCAAAGTTGTCGTCGGTGATGACGAGGTCGGCCGCGTCGCGGGCGACGTCCGTCCCGGCCCGCCCCATCGCCACGCCGATGTTCGCGGCCCGGAGCGCCGGCGCGTCGTTCACGCCGTCCCCCGTCACGGCGACGAAGTGCCCTGCCGCCTGCTCCGCTTTCACAACGTCGAGTTTCTGCTCCGGCGCGACGCGAGCGAAGACGCGCGCCCGCCGGATTGTCTCCGCCAGCGCCGCACCGTCGAGCCGTGCCAGTTCCGCCCCGGTGACCACCTGCGACGCATCCTCGGCAAGTCCGAGTTCGCGCGAGATGGCGAGCGCGGTCACGGGGTGGTCGCCGGTAACCATGCTGACCGTGATGCCCGCCGACCGGCACGCGCGCACCGCCTCCGCAACGCCCGGGCGGAGCGGGTCGATCATGCCGACGAACCCGAGCAGGCGCAGCCCGGCCGGCTCGGGAGGCGCGCGCGCAGGGTCGAGCGACGCCGGCGCTGCCCCCTCCGCGATCGCCAGCACGCGCATGCCGCGCCTGGCCATGTCCTCCGCCGTGCGGCGCAGACCCGCGGCCTCTGGCCCTCCCAGGTCCGCGCACATCTCGAGCACGCGCTCCGGCGCACCCTTCACGAACACCCTCGCTCCGCCCTCCGCCTCGTTGAATGTCGCCGCGTAGCGCCGTTCCGGCTCGAACGCGATGCGCGTAATCTCCGGGTGGCGGTCGAGGAGATCATCGCGCGAGGCGCCCAGTTTGTGCGCCAACGCGAGGAGGGCGACGTCCGTCGGGTCGCCGCGCCAGCGCCACCGCCCGTCATCGCGGTGCAGGTCCGCCTCGTTGCAGAGCGAGGCCGCGCGTGCCAACGCGTCCAGTTCGTCCCGGTCCACGGGGGCGGACCCCTCCGGAGGGACGGCCGCGCCATCGGGCACGAAGCCTTCGCCCGAGACAGCCAGCACGGCACCCGAGGCGAGGCGCACCTCGCGGACGGTGAGTTCATTGCAGGTCAGCGTGCCGGTCTTGTCGCTGGCGATGAGCGTGCAGGAGCCGAGTCCCTCGACCGCGCCGAGCCGGCGCACCAGCACGCCGCGCGACGCCATGCGCCGGCTGGCGACCGTGAGCGCGACCGTGATCGCAACCGGCAGCCCCTCGGGGATCGCCGACACGGCGAGCGCGACGGCGAAGAACACCATTTCCGTCGGCGCGCGGTCCTGCCCGATGATCCCGATGATCGCCACGGCGAACGCCGCGATGACGACGGCGACGCCCACGACCTTGCTGAAGCGGTCGAGTCGCACGAGCAGCGGCGGCCTGCCCGCCTCCGCGCCGAGCATCTCGCTTGCCACGCGGCCGACCGCGGAGTCGGCGCCCGTCGCCACCACCACGCCGCGCCCGCGCCCGCGCACGATGGTCGAGCCGGCGTTGGCGATGTTGCGCCGATCGGCGACGGGCGTCCCCGGCTCGCCCGTCCACGCTGCGTCCTTGTGCACCGCAACGGACTCGCCCGTCAGCAGCGACTCGTCCGCCTCCAGCCCCGTCGCGTGGAAGAGCCGCAGGTCCGCGGGAACTCGGTTGCCCGATTCGAGCACGACGACGTCGCCCGGCACGACCTCGGCGGCCTCGATCTCGCGCACCTCGCCGTCGCGCACCACGGCTGCGCGCAGCGAGAGCAACCGCTGGAGTGCCTGCGTGCTGCGCTCGGCCCGCCACTCCTGGATCGTGCCGATGATGGCGTTCAGCACGACCACGGCGAAGATGAACCCGGCGTCGGTGTGCTCGCCGATCGCCACCGAGAGAGTGCCGGCTGCGATCAGCAGGTAGATGAGCGGGCTTGCGAACTGGCGTCCGACGATGCGCCACCACGCGGCCGCGCCGGCCAGGGGCACCTCGTTGGGCCCGAACTCGCCGAGCCTGCGCGCCGCCTCGTCGCTCGTCAGCCCCTCGGGCGACGCCCCCAGCGCCTCGAACGCCCGCTCGGCGGACATCGCATGCCACGCACGCTCGACGGCAGACGACGGAACGCGCCCGTGCTCCGCCATCGCGACCTCCCGGCCTTCAGCCGTCGCGGCTCGTCACGCCCAGCTCCTCTTCCGAGAGCGAGGCCTCCTCGCGGTCGCCCGTGTCCGCGACGGGCTTCGGCTCGGCAAGCCGCTTCTCGCCCGAGCCGGCGTGCGCGGGGCGCTCGTGCGTCGCGGCTTCACGTCCGTCGGCGGTCGTCGCATAGACAAGGCCGATCGTCGTCTCAGCCTCGCCCAAGAGCAGCCTGTTCACGACCTCCACGCCCTGCATGAGCGTGTGGTCGGTGTTGCTCACCTCGTACTTCCACATGCCGAAGCGGCCGCGCGAGTAGATGCCGTGCGCCTCGAGCCACGGGATGACGACGCTCAGGACGTCGTCGCGGTCCACCGTGGGCGTCGGGTAGGAATACTCGACCCGCCTGTGCCAGACGCTCACGATGTCGTCTCGCTCGCCGGGTTCGAGCAGCCCGGCGTTCTCCAGGCCGCGGATCGTCTCCTCGACGATCGTGGCTTCGTTCACGGGCTTGAACTCGCTGAAACTGGTCTCGCACAGGAGCGAGTAGTACCGATCCGTGTCGGGCGTCATGTGCGGCGAGTAGTTCGAGAGGTACGTGACGCGGTAGAACGGGCAGTTGTCCTCGGGGAAGTACATCCAGCTCTTCGTGCTCGGGCACGGGCGACGGATGCCGACGCCGACCATGTGCCCGCCCGAGTGTCGCAGGCGCGAGGCGGCCTCGCGCACGCGCTCCGGCGCGCCGCGCACGATGTCCCGCGCCAGCACGTCGAGCGGGACGGCGGAGATGAGCGCGTCGTAGCACTCCGCGCTGCCGTCGTCGAAGACGGCGGCGCGCGCGACGGGGTCGATCGAGACGAGCGACCGTCCGTAGCGGGCGTGCCCGCCGAGCGTCGCGCCGATGCGGCGGTAGAACTCGCCCGTGCCGCCGCGCAGCGGGTACTTGAAGCGGTTGTTCGGTCCCCAGCCGTAGTCGTCCTGCTCGAGGACGACGTTGCGGAGGGCGCGGTCCACGTCGAGCACGGCGACTCGCTCGCCGATCCAGGTCTTGTTCATCATCTCCGGCGCGTGCGCCCAGACCTTGAAGTTGTACGGGCGCATGAAGTGGCGTGCGATCCCCTCACCGAAGACCGCGTCGATGAACTCGCCGAAGTTGCGGGCCTGCGAATGGTGGGCCACCGGGCCGCGCCCGGTCTGGGCCTTGATCAGACCGCTCAGGCACTCGAACGCAACCTCCTTGGGGAGGTAGCGGACGTTGTTCTGGAAGGGGTAGGGCACCCAGCGGCCCATCATGCGGACCCACGACTCGCGGTCGTTGAGCGTGAACTCGTCGCCCATCATGGCATCGAAACAGGCGTCGTAGTAGGCGTAGTGGCTGAACATGACGTGCCCGCCGACGTCCCAGGTGAAGCCCGCGTCATCGACGTAACTGCTGGCCAGACCGCCCGCGTGGTCATCGCGCTCGACCATCACGAAGTTTCGATGGCCGAGTTCGCGCAGGCGGTATCCCGCTCCCAGCCCGGTCGGCCCCGCGCCCACGATGAGTATCCGCGCGTCCGCGCCGAGCGTGCCCTGTTGTGTCGGCCTGTCGGTCCGGCTCATGCCGCGTGATCCCCTGATCGGGTGGCCTTCCGCACCGCCGGGGGTGTCCCGCGACGACGGACGGGAAGGATATGCGCGAGATTCCGCGCCGGAATCCTGCGCGGGCAACCGGCGCACATTCGTGCGAGCGACCGCGGATATCGCGAGGAGTTTCCCACAGAACTGTGGGGAACGCAGGTGAAACACGCGGCGGCACGCGAGTTTCGGACATTCAGGACCGAATCGAACCCTGCTCGATCATGCACGGTATCAGCGTTCATTCGATATGGAGTTAGCCGATACACTCCGAGGGTACCGGGTGGCTGACATCGACCCCCTGTTTCCGGGAGGCCAACGATGCATCCGACCGCACCATCAGCCACGCCGATGCTGACCGCCATCGCGCGGATCGCGCAGGAGATCGAGCGACTGCCCGCCGTCGCCACGCCGGACTGGTGCGAGCGGGCCGCGGGGGTGCTGATCTCGCTCGGCGACTGCGCTGCCTGCGGGATCGTCAACATCGACCCGGTGGGGCGCATCGTTGCCCACCAGGCAGCGGGCGCGGCAGTGTCGGAAGAAACCGAACGAAGCGCCCTCGCCGTTTTGCGCTCGAACCTGCTCTCGCTCGCGGGCGTGGGGATCGACACCAGGCCCGCGTGGGACGGCCGTACCGTCTGCGGCGCTGCGGGTGAACTGGCCGGCGGCGAGGCGTGGCGCAGCGGACCGATCGGCGCGGTCTGGCACGGCGTCGAGGTCGGTGAGCCCGTCGTGGGCCTCGCTCCGGTGCTCGCCCCGCGCGGCAACGGCGCCCCGCTCGCGTCGCTGTATGCGCTGATCGCCCGGCATGGAGGCACGCCGCCGCGGCCGGAGTCCGCCGCGCTTCTGCGGGCCGCGCTCCCCCTGCTCGCCGAACGCGCCCGAATTGCGCTGACCCCCGAGGGCGCATGGCTGACCACCAGGGAGCAGGAAGTCCTCGAGGCGCTGACCCACGGCCTGAGCGTGCGTGAGATCGCCGAGGCGCTCTCGCGCAGCCCGCACACCGTCCACGATCACGTCAAGAGCCTGCACCGAAAACTGAAGGCGCACACTCGGGGCGAACTCGTCGCCCGCGCGCTGGGCAGGCCGATGACCATCCGTGTGATGGAACGTCCCAAGGCAAACAAAGACGCATCGCTCAGCAATCGCGAAGGGTGAAGTACCGCTCCACGCGACAGACTCGCATCCAGTCGCGGACGACCTTGCCGCACCGAACCTCAACGGGGATGCCCGCGCGACGTGCCCGCTGCGCCACCGCCGACACCATCGCCACCGCCTTGGTGTCCGCGTGCGTCGCCCCGCTCAGGTCGATCAGCAGCCCGTCCGCGCCGAGGTCGATCGCGCGTCGGCACCGCGCGTACACGCCTTGGAGCGCATCGTTCCTGGTCAGGTCGCTCGGTCCGACAACGACCGCGCACCGCGACGACGCACACCGGAACGGCTCGGCCTTCGCCCGGCGAGCAGTCTTGCGCATCACACGATCGAAAAGGCTTGACCCCGATCCGGAATCACCGATGCTGTTGAAACCGATCGCCGCGCTCATGGCGCCACCCCTTTGCGCGTGCCAGGTTGCCGCCCCGGGTGCCACGCGTTCCACCGTGATACGCAACCGGGGCTTGAAGATAGCGGATGCGGCGCGCGGCGCGTGCCGGAAACTGCCGGATATTCCGCATGTAAGCGGCCGCTTGCGCACTCTCGGGCCTTGTCCGGCGGAGGTCGGTTACACTGCCCGCAATGAAGATTCTCCATTTTGTCATAAGCGTGCTCGTGCTGCTCGTCTTTGTGCCCGGGTGCGCGGCCGTCGCGCCCCGACAGCCCGCGCCAACAAGCGAGTTCCGGGGGCTCTGGGTGACACGGTGGGACTACCGGACGCGCGAGGACGTCCGGCAGATCATGACGAATGCAGCCGCGATCGCCACCACCGACGTCTTCTTCCAGGTGCGGGGCCAGGGGGACGCCTTCTACGAGAGCAGGCTCGAAGTGTGGGGGGGCGAACTTCTCGCCGACCGGCCCGTCGGCTCGACCTCGCCCGGGTTCGATCCGCTGGCGGAGGCGGTGCGGGAGGCACACCGGCGCGGCATGCGCATCCACGCCTGGATCAACGTCTTCCCCGTGTGGAAGGGCACGACGCCCCCAGCAAACCCGCGCCATCTCTATCACGCGCGCCCGCAGTGGAGGCTGCACGACGCCGAGGGCAAGGCGCAACCGTTGAATGACCATTACGTCATCCTCAACCCGGTGCTGCCCGAGGTGCACGACCACATCGTCGAGGTGTCGAGGGACATCGTGCGCCGCTACGCGGTGGACGGCCTGCACCTCGACTACGTCCGCTTCGTCGCCGACGCGATGGACGGCAGGACGCTCTACCCCGGCGATCCACGCTCGATCGAGATGTTCAGGGCCGCGACGGGGCGGCGCGGCGTGGAATCCACCGGCGACCGCGCCGCATACCGCGAGTGGATCGCGTCGCGCATCACGGACTTGGTGCGCCGGATCGCCGCCGAGGCCGCGCTGGCACGCCCGGGTGTCGCGCTCACCGCTGCCGTCTGGCGACGCCCCGACCTGGCGCGCGAGCAGCAGTTGCAGCAGTCGGACGCCTGGCTGCGCGAGCGGACGCTCGCGAGGGCGATCCCGATGGTCTACACGACGGACGACCGCCAGTTCGCGGACGACCTGCGCGCGTGGCGCGACGCCGCGCCGGGGCGGCCGATCTCGCCGGGCGTCGGCTCGTTCCGGCACGGCCCGGGACAGACGCCACGGCAGATCGAACTCGCGGGGCTGGATCGCGGATACTGCCTCTTCGCGTACCACGCCTTCTTCGAGAGCGCGAACCCCGAGGAACCGAAGGACGCCGCG
>JAANMY010000672.1_pt1 | contig 45886 bp, 32 predicted proteins | sample 7279691 | NCBI WGS metagenome assembly JAANMY01 (sample SAMN14094543, study PRJNA606508) | bioreactor metagenome | isolation source: A lab-scale SPAN reactor treating ammonium-rich wastewater day 388 | place: Ireland: Galway | collected 2018-02-07 | reverse complement strand
GATCATTGTGTTTCCCAACGTCGACCACGGCTTCAACGCAGACTACCGCCCCAGCTACGACAAAGCGGCGGCCACGTACGCCCAGAAGCTGGCCAACGACTGGCTGAAGAAATACAAGGTCTGAGGTCTCGGCCAATGCGGCTGCAAGGGAACCGGGGTGAGGCCTGTTGCAGCCGCAGGTCACCGTTGCTAAAGCGGACATCGACCACCCATCAGCGGCCGAGCGGCAGTTAATCGGACCGTTGCCGTCTGATACTGATGGAGAGCCCAAGGTCGGCATTGGCCGAGAACTTGCCATCCCCTCTGCACCGCGTCACCCAGCTACCCTCCTTGCTCCCTCCGACCGGCAGCCATCGTTTCCCCGTGGGAACCTTTCCCCCCGTTCCATGAGTCCGAGACGCACCCCCGCCGACTAATATGCCGGCTCACGCCTTCGTCTCGCTCCCATGTCCGCCTCCGCACCCCGCTACACCCCGATCGACGCCCCCGCCTCGATCGCCGACGCCATCCGCATCCGTGGTGCGCGCCAGAACAACCTGCGCAACCTGTCGCTCGACATCCCGCTGAACCGCCTGACGGTGGTGACCGGCGTGTCCGGTTCGGGCAAGTCCTCGCTGGTGTTCGACACCCTGTACGCCGAGGGCCAGCGGCGCTACGTCGAGACCTTCTCGCCCTACGCGCGCCAGTTCCTCGACCGCATGGACAAGCCGCAGGTGGATCGCATCGAGGGCGTGCCGCCGGCGATCGCGATCGACCAGACCAACCCGGTGCGCACCTCGCGCTCGACGGTGGGCACGATGACCGAGCTCGCCGACCACTTCAAGCTGCTCTACGCGCGCGCCGCGCACCTGCACTGCCGTTGCTGTGGCAAGCCGGTGCGGCGTGATTCGGCGGTCAGCATCGCCGCCGACCTGCGCGCGCGCGCGGCGGCCGAGGGCGATCCGCGCCTGGTGGTGTGCTTTCCGGTGACGGTGCCGTCGAACTTCAGCGAGGAGGAGGTGACCGGCCTGCTCAACGCCCAGGGCTATACCCGCATCCAGCAGCGCATTGCCGCGAGCGGCGACGACGGCAACGATGTGCTGCAGGTGGTGCAGGACCGCTTCCGCGCGTCGAACGCCGAGGATTCGCGCCTGGCCGAGGCGCTGGAGGCGGCGCTGCATCGCGGCCACGGCCGGCTTGCCGTGTATGCCTCGGGCGAGGGGGTGAAGTCGGAGAAGTCGAATGGGACGCCGGGCGAGGCGGTGTGGCGCTATTCCTCCGGCCTGCATTGCGCCGATTGCGACATCCACTATTCGGACGCCACGCCCGGCCTGTTCTCGTTCAACTCGCCGATCGGCGCCTGCGAGACCTGCCGTGGCTTCGGGCGCGTGATCGGGGTGGATTTCGGTCTGGTCATTCCCGACGAGTCGAAGACGCTCGCCGAAGGCGCGATCAAGCCGTGGCAGACCGAGAGCTATCGCGAATGCCAGCAGGACCTGGCGAAGATGGCGAAGAAGTACGGCGTGGCGATGGACATCCCGGTGCGCGACCTGCCGCCGGAGCACCGCCACTGGCTGTTCGAGGGCGACGCGAAGTGGAAGAACTGGGACAGCTCCTGGCCGCGCTACTGGTACGGCGTGCGCCACTTCTTCGACTGGCTGGAGACCAAGGCCTACAAGATGCACATCCGCGTGCTGCTGTCGCGCTACCGCAGCTACACGGAATGCCCGGCCTGCCACGGGGCGCGGCTCAAGCCCGACGCCCTGCTCTGGCGCCTGCCGGTGAGCGCGCAGGGCCCGTGTAGGAGCGGCGCCAGCCGCGAGCCTTCAGCGCCGTCGATTCGGCCAGAAAAGCTCGCGGCTGGCGCCGCTCCTACAGGGGGGGGCTCTGGCGTCGGAGGGGTATCGGCCGTTGTTGGGGCAGCCGGCCTGGCCATCCACGAGCTGATGGCCCTGCCGGTCGATCGCATCCGCGAGGCGGTGGCGGCGCTGCACATCCCGGGCGTGCCGGACGAGGCCACCGAGCTGGTGCTCGGCGAGATCCGCAGCCGCCTCACCTATCTCGCCGACGTCGGCCTCGGCTACCTGACGCTGGACCGCCAGTCGCGCACGCTGTCGGGCGGCGAGGTGCAGCGCATCAACCTGACCACCGCGCTCGGCACCTCGCTGGTGAATACGCTGTTCGTGCTCGACGAGCCCTCGATCGGCCTGCATCCGCGCGACATCGGCCGCATCCTCGGCGTGATGACGCGGCTGCGCGACGCCGGCAACACGCTGGTCGTGGTGGAGCACGACCCGCAGGTGATGGTCGCCGCCGACGAGCTGCTCGAGATCGGCCCCGGCCCGGGGGAGCGCGGCGGCAACATCGTTGCCCGCGGCACGCCGGCCGAGATCACCGCCAACCCGGACTCGGTGACCGGCCCCTGGCTCGCGGGGAAGAAGCGCATCGACGTCGATCGCCCGCCGCGGCCGGTCGATGCCGCCACCCCGCGGCTGAAGCTGGTCGGCGCGCGCCAGCACAACCTGCGCGACCTCAGCGTCGGCTTCCCGCTGCAGCGCCTGACCTGCCTGACCGGCGTGTCCGGCTCGGGCAAATCGACGCTGATCCAGGACGTGCTGTACCCGGCGCTGGCCAAGCATTTCGGCGAGGCGTCCGAATCGCCGGGGATTTTCGATCGCCTCGAGAATGTGGATAACTTGCGCGGCGTGGTCATGGTGGACCAGTCGCCGATCGGCAAGAGCTCGCGCTCCAACCCGGTGAGCTACGTCGGCGCCTGGGACCCGATCCGCAACCTGTTCGCCGCCCTGCCGGAGGCGAAACAGCGCGGCTACACCCCCGGCACCTTCAGCTTCAACGCCGGCACCGGCCGCTGCCCGACCTGCACCGGCTCGGGTTTCGAGCATGTCGAGATGCAGTTCCTGTCCGACGTGTGGCTGCGCTGCCCCGACTGCGAAGGCAAGCGTTACCGGACGGAAATCCTTGAACTTCAATGGGATGGGCGTTCCGTTGCGGACGTGCTGGAACTCACCGTGCACGAGGCGCTGGACGTGTTCCGCGAGCATCCCAAGGTGCTCGCCGCGCTCGCGCCGCTGGCCGACGTCGGCCTCGACTACCTGCGCCTCGGCCAGCCGGTGCCGACGCTGTCGGGCGGCGAGGCGCAGCGCCTGAAGCTCGCCGGCCACCTCGCCGAGGCGGCGCAGAAGAAGACTGTACGCAAAGCCAGTGCTGTGGATAAGTTTGGGAGTAAAGCTGGGGACAAGTCGACGGAAATAGGGGACAGACCCCAATTTCCGGAAGGAAATCGGGGTCTGTCCCCTATTTCCAAGGCCGAACCCGGCTTGCTCTTCCTGTTCGACGAGCCCACCACCGGCCTGCACTTCGAGGACGTCGCGAAGCTGCTCGGCGCCTTCGACAAGCTGCTGCAGGCGGGGCATTCGCTGATCGTCATCGAGCACAACCTGGACGTGATCGCCGCGTCGGACTGGATCATCGACCTCGGCCCCGAGGGCGGCGAGGGCGGCGGCGCGGTGGTGGTGGACGGGCCGCCGGAGGTGGTGCGCGCCCACGCGAGCTCGCACACCGGCGCCGCGCTGCGCGACTATTCGGAAGCGCTGGCTCGCACTCGCCGCGGTGAGACATCCGACTGTAGGAGCGGCGCCATCCGCGAGGGTTTGTTGCGGCTGGAGGTGCCGGAAAGGCTCGCGGCTTGCGCCGCTCCTACAGGGGGGGAACGATCGCTCGTCGCTGCGGAGCCGCGGGTGGAATACCGGGCGGTCGCTGCCCCGGTGGTCGCTGGGTCCGTCATTGAAATCCGGCACGCCCGCGAGCACAACCTCAAGAACGTCAGCCTGAAGATCCCGCGCGACCAGTTCACCGTGATCACCGGCCTGTCCGGCTCGGGCAAGTCCACGCTGGCCTTCGACATCGTGTTCGGCGAGGGCCAGCGCCGCTACCTGGAATCACTCAACGCCTACGCCCGCCAGTTCGTGCAGCCCGCGAGCCGGCCCGACGTCGATGGCTTGTTCGGCATCCCGCCCACGGTGGCGATCGAGCAGCGCACCAGCCGCGGCGGGCGCAAGAGCACGGTGGCGACGCTGACCGAGATCCACCCCTTCCTGCGCCTGATGTACGTGAAGCTGGGCACGCAGTTCTGCCCCGACTGCAATGTCCCGGTGACGCCGCAGAGCTTCGAGGCCATCGTCGCGCAGATCCAGCGCGAGCTGCGCGGTGCCTCGGTCGAGGTGCTGGCGCCGCTGGTGGTCAACCGCAAGGGCCTGTACACCGACCTCGCCAAGTGGGCGCGCGCCAAAGGCCACGCGCAGCTGCGCGTCGACGGCGAATACCTGCCCACCACTAAATGGCCGCGGCTCGACCGCTACAAGGAACACAACATCGAGCTGCCCACCGGCATGGTGGTGGTGCAGCCGGAGAACGAAGCCACGCTGCGCGAGTTCGTGCGCCAGGCGCTGGAGATCGGCAAGGGCGTGATCAAGGTGCTGGAGATCGGCAAGCTCGGCGCCGCGCCGATCACCTTCTCCACGCTGCGCGCCTGCCCGAGCTGCGGCACCGGCTTCCCCGAGCCGGATCCGCGTCTGTTCTCCTACAACGCCAAGCATGGCTGGTGCCCGAAGTGCTACGGCACCGGGCTGAAGACGGCGGCGCGCATCGAGGACCCGGACGCGCTCGACCTCGGCGATGCGGAGGAAGTCATCGTCAGCGACGAGCCCTGCCCGGCCTGCGAGGGCGCGCGCCTGAACCCGGTGGCGCGCGCGGTGCGCTTCCGCGAGCTCGGCCTGCACCAGCTCGCGGCGCAGCCGGTGGACAAGGCGGCGGCCTTCTTCGCCGAGCTGGCGCTGAACGAGCGCGAGACCGACATCGCCCGCGACCTGGTCAGCGAGATCCGCGGGCGGCTGGCCTTCCTGCAGCACGTCGGTCTCGGCTACCTCGCGCTCGACCGCGCCGCGCCCACGTTGTCGGGCGGCGAGGCGCAGCGCATCCGGCTGGCGGCGCAGCTCGGCTCCAACCTGCGCGGCGTGTGCTACATCCTCGACGAGCCGACGATCGGCCTGCACCCGCGCGACAACCGCCTGCTGCTCGACACGCTGGAGGCGCTGCGCGACCGTGGCAACACGCTGCTGGTGGTCGAGCACGACGAGGACACCATCCGCCGCGCCGACCACGTCATCGACCTCGGCCCCGGCGCCGGGGTGCGCGGCGGTAGGGTGGTGGCCGAGGGACGCATCGACGACCTGCTCGCCGCGCCCGAATCCGCCACCGGCGCATGCTTCCGCCACCCGCTGCAGCACCCGCTGCGCCCACGCCGCGCGGTGGCCGACGACCACGCGGCGATCCGCATCGAAGGCGCGACCCTGCATAACCTGCGCGACATCTCGGTGCGCATCCCGCTCGCGCGCCTGACGGTGGTCACCGGCGTGTCCGGCTCGGGCAAGTCCAGCCTGGCGCGCGACGTCATCCACGCCAACCTGCGGGCGCGGCTGGGCGACCCCGAGGCCACCCGCGCCCGCCGCCGCGGCCAGGCCCAGCCCGACGAGGTCGACCAGGCCCTGGTCGGCTGCAAGGGCCTCTACGGCTGGCAGCAGGTCGGCCGCGTGCTGGAAGTCGACCAGACCCCGATCGGCAAGACGCCGCGCTCCTGCCCGGCGACCTACGTCGGCTTCTGGGACGCGATCCGCAAGCTCTTCGCCGACACCTTCGACGCCCGCACCCGCGGCTGGAACGCCTCGCGCTTCTCCTTCAACACCGGCGCCGGACGCTGCCCGGTGTGCGACGGCGCCGGCCAGACCACGGTCGAGATGAGCTTCCTGCCCGACGTGAAGACGCCCTGCGAAGGCTGTGGCGGCGCGCGCTTCAACCCGGAGACGCTGTCGGTGCGCTGGAAGGACAAGACCGTGGCCGAAGTGCTGGCGATGCCGGTCGACGAGGCGGTGGATTTCTTCTCCGCGCACCCAGCGATCGCCCACCCGCTGCAGCTGCTGCAGGACGTCGGCCTCGGCTACCTGACCCTGGGCCAGCCCAGTCCGACGCTGTCGGGCGGCGAGGCGCAGCGCATCAAGCTCGTCACCGAGCTCGCCAAGGTGCGCCGCCGTCCGGGCGACACGGAGGACACCGGCGGCGTGCCGCTGCCGGCCTACAAGCACAGCCTGTACGTGCTCGACGAGCCCACCGTCGGCCTGCACATGGCCGACGTGGACAAGCTGATCCACGTCCTGCACCGCCTCACCGATGCCGGCCACACCGTGCTGGTGATCGAGCACGACCTCGACGTGATGGCCGAGGCCGACTGGCTGATCGACCTCGGCCCGGAAGGCGGCGAGGGCGGCGGCCAGGTGGTGGCCGAAGGGCCGCCGGAGGTGGCGATGGCCACGCCGGCTTCGCACACCGGCCGCCATCTGCGCGAGTTCCTTGCCGCGCGCACGAGCGCCGCGGCCGGCTGAGGGCGGTCACCGCCCTGCCGGCGCGCAGCGTCCCATCCCCGACTCGGAGTACCATCGCCCCCATGCTGAATCTGGAACGAATCAAGGCCGTCTCGCTCGACCTCGACGACACGCTGTGGCCCGTGTGGCCGACCATCACGCGCGCCGAACAGGCCCTGCACGAATGGCTGGTGATCAACGCGCCGCCGACCGCGGCCCTGTACGCGAGCCCGCAGGCGCTGCGCGAGATCCGCGATGCGGTGGGCCGGCAGCGGCCCGACCTCGCCCACGACCTCACCGCGCTGCGCCGCGAGTCGATCCGGCTGGCGCTGTCCAGCGCGGGCGACGACCCGCAGCTCGCCGGGCCTGCCTTCGAGGTCTTCATCGCCGAGCGCCACAACGTCAGCTTCTATCCCGACGCGCTCCCCGCGCTGCAGTTCCTCGCCGCCCGCTATCCGCTGGTGAGCGTGACCAACGGCAATGCCGAGCTGTCGCGCGTGGGGCTGGCGCCCCTCTTCGTCGCCAGCATCGCGGCGCTCGAGGTCGGCGTCTCCAAGCCCGACCCCCGCATCTTCCTGGCTGCAGCGCAGGCCGTCGGCGTCCAGCCGCACGAGGTGCTGCACGTGGGCGACGACGCGGTGACGGACGTGCTGGGTGCGTGCGAAGTGGGCATGCAGGCGGTCTGGATCAATCGCGAACGGGCGGCATGGCCGCATGCGCACAAGCCGCATCTGGAAGTGGCCGACCTCGGCGGCCTGGTCGAGGCGCTGGCATAGGCCCACCCCCGTCATCCCGACGCCGTCCCCCGTGCCGCCCACCCCGGTCGTGAGGGTGGCGCAGGACGATTGAATGAACGAACAATACGGCCCCGCCTTGAAACCGAATCTGCCCATGAACCGCCGCACAGTCCGCGTCTGGGATCTCCCCACCCGCCTTTTCCACTGGCTGCTCGCGATCCTGGTCGTCGCCGCCTACGTCACCGCCGAGATCGGCGGCAGCCTGATCGAATGGCACGGCCGGGTCGGCATCGCCATCACCGGCCTGCTCGCCTTCCGCCTGGTGTGGGGGGTGATCGGCTCCACCTACGCCCGCTTCGCCGACTTCGTGCCCGGACCGGCGCACCTGTGGGCGCACCTGCGCGGGCACTGGAGCGGCCTCGGCCACAACCCACTCGGTGCGCTGTCGGTGCTCGCGCTGCTCGGCGTGATGCTCTACCAGGCCGTCACCGGCCTGTTCTCCAACGACGAGATCGCCTTCTCGGGCCCGCTGCGCGCCCTGGTGAGCAGCGAGACCAGCGACTGGCTATCCGGCCTGCACCGGCAGAACTACTGGGCGATCATCGTGCTGGTGGGCCTGCACGTGTTGGCGGTGCTGTTCTATGCACTGGTGAAGAAGGACAACCTGGTGCGGCCGATGATCACCGGCATGAAGGCGGTCGACGAGGCCGACGCCCAGCCCGCGCAGGGCGGCGGCGCGGTGGCCTTCATCGTCGCGCTGGCGATCACCGCGGTGGTGCTGTACGTCGTCACCGGCAGCTTCATCGAGGCGCCTCCGCCGCCCCCGCCCGCGGCGTGGTGATGTGAAGGCTCGCGGCGTGGTGATGCATAAGGGCTCGCGGCGGCCCACTGTAGGAGCGGCGCAAGCCGCGAGCCCTTGCGTAAACCAGCGCAGCCACCCCGCAGGGTGGCTGCGCACGCAGGCGCCTTATTCCTGACGCCTTGCACCTCACTCCATGCGGTACTTGTCGTGACAGGCCTTGCAGGTCTCGCCGGTTTCGCCGAAGGCCTTCTGCACCGCGGCCTTGTCGCCGGTGGCGGCGACCTTGGCGAGGTTGGCGGCGGCGTTGTTGAAGTCGGTGGCGAGCTTGCCGACGTTCGGCATCTCCTGGAAGAACTCGGGCTTGACGCGGGTCTTGAGGTTGCCGATGTCCTTCTCGGTGCCCGGGCCGTAGAGCGCGCCCATGCCCGAGCCGGCGATGCCGGCGATGGCGTTGGCGGCGGCCTGGACCTGCTGGGCGTTGAATTCGCCCTCGAGGTTGGCCTTGATCTTGCCCATGTTCCAGCTCATGAAGCTGTAGCCGGCCTGGCGGAACTTGATCTGGTCTTCCGGCTTGACCTGGGCCGAAGCGGCGGTGGCGAGGGTGAGGGAGATGATGCCGAGAGCGATCGCTTTTTTCATCGTGGACCTCTTGGGTGAGGGTTGAGGGGAGGTGTTCGTTGCGGCTCGACGCGGACGGGTGGCGGATGCGGCTGGCCGCGTTGAACGCCGGGGGTGCTCACGTCGAGGCGGGCTTGCCCGAAGCATATATCAGTTCGGCGTGATGCTCATGTTGCGGGCAATGTGTCCGCCGCACGAATTGATGCTCAAGCCGGGGCGTTTGCGGTCGATAGGAAGGATGGGACAACTGCACGAATCCCCGGCCCGTGATGGCCGGACCGCGAGACTGGACATGTATCGATTTTCCGACACGCCGATATGGCTGCGCCTGACCGGCGTGATCTGGCTGATGATGGTCGTCGCCTTCGGCAGCATGATCGCCTGGGAGACGCAGGTGAACCGCGACCTGGCGATCGAGCAGGCCAAGGACTTCGCTGGCACCGTCAACGAGATGACCATGGCCGGCCTCACCGGGATGATGATCACCGGCACCGTCGCCCAGCGCGACGTCTTCCTCGACCAGATCAAGGAGCTGTCGGTGGTGCAGGACCTGAAGGTGATCCGCGGCGAGGCGGTCAGCCGCGTCTTCGGTGACGGCGGCGTAGCCACGGCCGGCGGCGACGCCGACGAGCAGCTCGCGCTGAGTGCCGGCCGCAGCACGATGCGGGTCGAGCACGATGCCGCGCACGGCGAGCACCTGCGCGTGGTGATTCCGGCGCTCGCGTCCACCGCCTGGCTGGGCAAGGACTGCATCGCCTGCCACCAGGTGCCGGCCGGCACGCCGCTCGGCGTGGTGTCGATGCGCATCTCGCTCGACAAGGCCAACGCGGCCGTCAGCAGCTTCCGCAACCACAGCAGCGTGTTCGCGTTGCTGGTGTCGATTCCGCTGATTGGTGCCATCTACCTGTTCATCCGCCGCTTCGTCACCCGTCCGTTGGCACAGCTCAACGCGGGCATGGCGCAGATCGCCGCCGGCGGCGGCGACCTCACCCGACGTCTGCCGGTGCGCGGGGGCGACGAGATCGGCCGCACCGGGCAGACCTTCAACGACATGCTCGGCACCCTCGGCGGGCTGGTGCGCCAGGTGGGCGACTCGGCCTCGGCGGTGACCGGGGCCGCCCATCGCCTGGCCGACGACGCTGCCGCGGTGGCCGAGAGCTCGCACCGCCAGAACGACAGTTCGGTGAGCGCGGCGAGCACGGTGGACGCGATGATGGACAATATCGCCGCCATCGCCGAGCGCACCGAGGCCGTGCGAGCGCGCTCGCACGACAGCCTGCAGCGCTCGCAGGAAGGCCAGCGCAGCCTCGAGCGCCTGATCGGTGAGGTCGGCGAGGTGGAGGTGGCGGTGCGCCAGATGGCCGAGGCCGTGGTCGCCTTCGTCGACTCGACGCAGGCGATCTCGCGCATGACCAGCGAGGTGCGCGAGATCGCCGAACAGACCAACCTGCTTGCGCTCAATGCCGCGATCGAGGCCGCGCGCGCCGGCGAACAAGGGCGTGGCTTCGCGGTGGTCGCCGACGAAGTGCGCAAGCTGGCGGAGAAGTCCGCGCGCTCGGCGGGCGAGATCGACGACATCACCCGCGAGGTGGGGCGGCGTTCGAGTTCGGTGCGCGGCGCCATCGACAGCGGGCTCGGTCACCTCGACGCCAGCCGCGAGATGGCCGCCGTGGTGATGGAAGTGCTGGGCACGGCCAATGCGCTGGTGGTCGAGGTGGGCGAAGGCCTGGATCACATCGCCGAGGCGAGCCGCGAGCAGCGCAGCGCCAGCGAATCGGTCACCGGCCACATCGGCGAGATCGCCGGCATGGCACGCAGCAACAACGACGCACTCGAGCAGACGGTCACGGCCGCGCGCGAACTCGGCGAACTGGCCTCCCGGCTGCAGGATTCGGTGTCGCGCTTCCGCTTCTGAAGTGCCGGCCCGGCGCGCGGCGCCAGGCATCATGAAAAAAGGGCGGATGCCGGTGCGGCTCCGCCCTTGTTGCGCCCGGCGCGTGGCCGGGCGTTTCGACCGGCTCTGCCCGATCGCGCCGAGGTGGCTGTGCTTACTCGATGCGTACCGGCACGAAGATGCGCGCCGGACCGCGCTGGATGAGCAGCGCGAAGCGGTTGCCCGCACGTTCGAGCAAGGCGCGCAGTTCGGCGATGCTGGTCACCGGCTGGTTGTTGAAGGCCAGGATCACGTCGCCACGCTGCAGGCCGGCGCGGGCCGCGGCGCCGTCCGCGCCTTCGACCACGATCCCGCCACGCAGCTTGAGTTCGGCCGCTTCCTGCGCAGTCAGCGCACGCGCGCTGAGGCCGAGTTTTTCGCCGATGCGTTCGACCTGGGTCGGCGCCGCGGGCCCGGCGGCCACGGTGTCGGCCTTGAGTTCGTCGAGCGTGGCGGTGACGTTGCGGCTGCGGCCGTCGCGCCAGACTTCCATCTTGACCTGGGTGCCGGGGCGCTTCTCGCCGATGATCCGCGGCAGCTCCGCCGATTCGTTGATGCGCCGGCCATCGACCTCGAGCACCACGTCGCCCGCCTGCACGCCGGCCTTGTCCGCCGCGCTGCCGGGCTCGACGCTGGCGACCAGCGCGCCGCGCGCGTCCGCCAGGCCGAAGGACTGCGCCAGATCCTTGTCCACGCCCTGGATGGCGATGCCCAGCCGCCCGCGCTGCACGCGGCCGTGGGTGACGAGCTGGTCCTTGATGTTCATCGCGACGTCGATCGGGATCGCGAACGAGATGCCCATGAAGCCGCCCGAGCGCGAGTAGATCTGCGAGTTGATGCCGACCACCTCGCCGGCGAGGTTGAACAGCGGCCCGCCCGAGTTGCCCGGGTTGATGGCGACGTCGGTCTGGATGAAGGGCACGTAGGTCTCGTCGGGCAGGCGGCGCGCCTTGGCCGAGATGATGCCGGCGGTGACGGTGTTGTCGAAGCCGAAGGGCGAGCCCATCGCCACCACCCATTCGCCGACGCGGGCCTGGTCGGGATTGCCGATCTTCACCGCCGGCAGGCCGGTGGCGTCGAGCTTGAGCAGGGCGACGTCGGTGCGGCGGTCGATGCCGACCACCTTGGCCTTGAACTCGCGCTTGTCGATCAGGGTGACGGTGACCTCGGACAGCGCCGCGTCGCCATCTTCGCCGGCGACCACGTGGGCGTTGGTCAGCACGTAGCCGTCCGGGCTGACGATGAAGCCCGAGCCGATGCCCTGGCGCGCGCGCGGTCCCATGCCCGGCTGGCCGGGAAAGCCCGGCATCGGCACGCCGAAGCGGCGCAGGAAGTCGTAGAAGGGGTCGTTGGCGAGCGGATTCTCGGCCGCCGTGCCTTGGGCGACACGTTGCACCACGCTGATGTTCACCACCGCCGGGCCGACCTGCTCGACCAGGTCGCCGAAGTCGGGCAGGCCGTAGCGGTTGGGCGACACCATCGAGGCGGACGGGGCGGCCGACTGCGCCACGGCGGGGGACACGAGGGACGCCTGAGGAAGTGCCGCGGCCAGCGCGACGGCGAAGGTGCTGAGGGCAAGGATCTTTTTCATTTCAGGTTCACGCGGAGTCGTGGAAAGGGGTGAAGCGACACGAGGGCGTGGACGCGGGAATTTCCATCCCGTTCCCACGGATGCATGTAGTTTCAGATCGGGGTGATGGCGATGACTTCAAGCCCGGCCGTGCCGCGCGCGCTCAGAAGTCGGCGCGCAGGCTGAGAAAGACCTGGCGGCTGACCTCGTTGGCCGCCCGCCCCTGGTATTCCGGTTGCGCCTGCAGCGGCCGGTTGGCGAGCTCCTGATGCCGCCCCAGCAGGTTGATCGCGCTCAGCCGCAGTTCGAGCGGGCGTCCCTGGTAGCGGAATTCGCGCCCCACGCTCCAATCCACCGTGGTGTAGGCCGGCACCGTGTAGCGGAAGCCGGGTACGTAGCTGAAGCCGGCGTCGATCGGCCCCATGCGCAGCACGCTCAGCATCGACTGCCAGGGGCCGCTGCGCTGCAGCCAGCTCAGGCTGGCGCTGTAGGGCGCGGTGTTGCTGCGGATGCGTTCATCGGCCGCGCGCCGATCGATCATGCTGTGCGCAAGGATGAACTCGGTGCCCCGCCACGGACGGGTGCGGAGCTGGTACTCGAGGCCGCTCAGGCGCACTTCGCCGAGGTGGTTCTCCCAGCGCGTGCTGCCCAGGCGCGCGGCGAGCGCGGGCGGCAGGATGCTGGGCCCTGCGGCGGCCACCGGGTTGCGCACAATCAGGTCGTCGATGCGTTCATGGAACAGGCGCACGTCGAGCGTGCTGTGGTGTTCGCCGAGCACGCCGAGGAAGCCGATCTCGAACGCGTCGATGCGCTGCGGCCGCAGTCCGCGGTTCGGTTGCTGGCGCCACTGCAGCAGGTTGCCCGCGTCATCGACGATGCGCACGTCGGCGTTGCGCTCGAAGAGGCCGGGCTGGCGCCAGGCGCGCGAATGACCGATGCGCCAGGTCAGGTCCGGGGCGGCCTGCCAGTTCAGGAACACGCGCGGCGCGAACTTCGCCGTGTCGCCCTGCAGGTGCTCGATCATGCCGCCGACGTTCCAAAGCAAGGTCGGCGCGGCGCGCCACTCCAGATTGGCGAACAGACGATGCTCGTTGCGCGCGTGTCCGCCGCTGAGGTGGTAGTAGAAGGGTGATTCCTGCACGCTGCGTTGCCACTCGGCACCCAGCAACAGGCGGGTGTCGGCATCCATGCGGCGGCGGTGCTCGACTTCGAAGTTGTATTGCGTGTTGTCCGCGCTGTTGCCGACCGTACCCTGAAGCGGCGGCAGCGAGCCAGGCGGCAGGAAGGCGGGCGGATTGACGGTGGAATCGAGGCGCCAGCTGTCGCGGCTACGCTGCCGGTTCCAGTACGCCGAGACGAGCCATTCCTCCTCCGGTGTCACCGCATGTCGCCAGCGCAGGTGCAGTGAGCGATTGGCCTCGCGCGCCTTGCGTTCGGCGGCGGTGTCGAACATCGAGCCGGCGTAGCCGAGTTCGCGGGTGCCGTCACTGGCGCCCGCGATCAACCCGAGTTCGTTGCGGGCGTCGAGCTGGTACTCGGTGTGAAGGTTGAGCACGGTCGTGCGGCGTCCGTCGTGGAGGTCGGCAAAGCCGTCGTCGCGCAGGTGATCGGCGCTGAGGCGAAGCCGCAGCGGGCCGTCGACCGCGGCATGGCGTGCGCTCACATCGGCGATGCCGGGGTGGCCACGGTTGAGCTGGACCCGGGTTCCGGGGTTCTGGGATCCGTCGCGGGTGGTGATGTTGACCACGCCGAGGAAGGCGTTCGAGCCGTAGGCCGCGGAGTTCGAGCCGCGCACCACCTCGATGCGCTCGATGTCCTGCAGCAGGGCGCGTTCGGCGTTCACCACGAACGAGGGCGTGAGCGCGGCGCGGCCATCGACCAGCAATTGCATCTGCACCGGGTAATCCATGCCCAGGCCGTGATAGGTGACCCAGTGCGCATTGCCGCGCTCCTGGCCGACCTGGAAGCCCGGCACCAGCCGCATCAGGCGGGCGAGGTCGCGATAGCCGGTCGCGGCGATGAGCTCGGCGTCGATCACCGTCATCGCCGCCGGTGTGTCGGACAAGGGCTGGGGCAGGCGCGACGCACTCAGCACGACAGGCATCGGCTCGAAGAAGCGCTCCTCGGCCTGTGCCGGCAGTCCGCTGCTCACGGCGATCAGGGCGACGGTCGGTGCGAGGGCTCGGCGGGCACGGGAGGGCATCGAGGCGGAAAGCTGGGCGGGCATGGCTGGCGAGTATAACCAGCCGCCGTGCTGCCAAGGGCCGAGCACCGCGCACTGCTAACGCGGTAACATCGGCCCTTGCCCGATGCGGGTGCCCGCCTAACATCGTCCGCTCCAGCCATGACGCTCACCGACCTTCGCTATCTCGTCGCACTCGCCCATGAGCGCCATTTCGGCCGTGCCGCCGAAAAGTGCCATGTCTCGCAGCCCACGCTGTCGGTGGCGGTGAAGAAGGTCGAGGAAGAGCTCGGCATCCAGCTCTTCGAGCGCAGCGCCTCCGAGGTCAAGATCACCGAGACCGGCCGCCGCATCGTCGCCCAGGCCGAGAAGGTGCTGATGGAGGCGAGCCAGATCCAGGAGATCGCCGCCGCCGGCAAGGACCCGCTCGCCGGCCCGCTGCGTGTGGGCGTGATCTACACCATCGGGCCCTACCTGCTGCCGCGGCTGATTCCGCGCGTGCATCAGCGCGCGCCGAAGATGCCGCTGATCATCCAGGAGAACTTCACCGCGCGCCTGGCCGAGGCGCTCAAGCGCGGCGAACTCGACGTCATCATCATCAGCCTGCCCTTCGAGGAAGCCGGCATCGTCGCCCAGCCGGTGTATGACGAGCCCTTCCGCGTGCTGCTGCCGGCCGACCATCCGTGGACCGCACAGGAGGAGATCGCCGCCGAGCATCTCGCCGACGACCAGTTGCTGCTGCTCGGCGCGGGCAACTGCTTCCGCGACCAGGTGCTCGAGGTGTGCCCGAGCTGTCGCAACATCGGCGGGCTGCAGCGCACGCTCGAAGGCAGCTCGCTCGAGACCATCCGCCACATGGTCGCCACCGGCCTGGGCGTCACCGTGCTGCCGAGCTCGGCGGCGGACGAGCTGTCGACCCGGAACAACACGCTCGTCGCCGTGCGCCCGTTCTCCGCACCCGAACCCTCGCGCCGCGTCGCGCTTGCCTGGCGCGTGACCTACCCGCGCAGCGGCGCGATCGACGTGCTGCGCGCGGCGATCATCGACAGTGCGCTGCCCGGGGTGCGGACCGTCGGGCGCGGGCGTGCTTGATAGCCCTGCTGGATCAAGGGGTTTTTCCCGATCAATTGGATCAATCGTAGGAATTGGCTTAGCATTTGATGGCAAGTGGCGCTCGACGGGGCCCCACGGACACGCTTCCACAAGGAGAGTCGGCATGGAAATCGATATCGGCATCAACAAGAAGGATCGCGCCCAGATCGCGGAGGGCCTGTCGCGCCTGCTGGCCGACAGCTACACGCTGTACCTGACCACCCACAACTTCCACTGGAACGTGACCGGGCCGATGTTCAACACGCTGCATCTGATGTTCGAGACGCAGTACAACGAACTCGCGCTGGCGGTGGATGAGATCGCCGAGCGCATCCGCGCGCTGGGTTTCCCCGCCCCGGGCACCTACAAGCAGTTCCAGAAGCTCACCAGCATGACCGAGCCGGACGGCGTGCCGCCGGCGCAGGAGATGATCCGCCTGCTGGTGCAGGGCCAGGAGGCGGTGATCAAGACCGCGCGCAGCATCGCGCCGATCGCCGACAAGGCGAGCGACGAGCCCACGCTCGACCTCCTGACCCAGCGCATGCAGGTGCACGAGAAGACCGCGTGGATGCTGCGCAGCCTGCTCGAAGGCTGAGCCGGCGCGACGGTGTGATCGAAGTGAACGGGCCTGCGGGCCCGTTCGTCAAAGCTGGATCACCACTTTCTGGTACAGCCCGCCGAAGGAGGTGGTCGTGGTGACCGCGGCCTGATCGAGGTCCGGTGGCAGGAATTCCACGATCTCGTGCTGCCACAGGTCGAGCGCAAAGGGTTCGAGCGTGCGCAGCACCAGCCGCATCGGCTGGTGCAGCGGATGCCAGCGCGATGGGCGGTGGTAATCGACGATCACCACCTTGCCGCCCGGCCGCGTCACCCGCAGCGCCTCGGCCAGCGTGGCCCGCCGCACCGCCTCGGGTTGCTCGTGCAGCAGGAAGAACAGCAGCGTCGCATCGACGCTGGCCGCGGGGAAGTCCAGCGCGCTCGAATCCTGCCGGTGCAGCCGCACAGGAGAATCCGCGCCGAGCTTGCGGCGCAGGTTGGCGAGCTGGATCGGCGCCACGTCGACGACGTCCAGCTCGCCCTTGGCGCGCAGTCGGGCGGCGATGCGCTGGGTGAAGTCGCCATACACGCACGCGACCTGCAGCACGTGCTGCTCGACGTGTTCGCCGAATTCGGCCAGCGCCGCATCGCGCAGGCGGCGGAAGTTGCCCCACAGGATCAGGTTGACCAGCCATTCGCGCTCGAACACGCGCACGGCATTGGGGTGCAGGTAGGCCCACCAGTAGACCTTCTGCAGATAGGGCGGAATGCCCGGGGCGGAGAGCCCGGCGGGGGTTGCGGGGTCGCCGTAGATCGGGGCGATGGCTTCTGAGCGATTGTTCATGGGTGGGTCGGGGAGGGGCGCGGCAGGTCCCGGGCCAGGCGCCTGCCGTCATGTTGTGATCGGAATCGGGTGGCGCGATCCGCGGCCGGCCAGCAGCGGCTCGCGCCGTGCAGTGGCTTACCGCGTCGGCTCGTCGTCGACCTGCTCCCAGCCGGTGATCATGGCCTTGAGATGGGCGCCGACAGTATGCCCGGTGGTGATCAGATACACGTGCGCGATCAGGAACAGCAGCATCATGAACGCACCCGCCGTGTGCAGCAGCGCGATGGTGCCGAGGTCGGCGCCGACGCCGGCGGCGACGAGCTCGTTGTAGAACAGGTAGGCCAGCCCGGACAGCCAGATCAGCGGATTGATCAGCACCTTGACGGCGAGATAGGCCTGCGCCTGCATCGGGTTGTGCTTGTGCGCCCGGGTCACCTTGAACGGGTGCGGTTCGCCCTGGAAGATTCCCCACGCATAGTGGCGCACCACCTTGTCGATGTTGCTGAAGGTGGGGATGTACTGGCGCCATTCACCGGTGGTGAAGTGCCAGAAGATCGCGAACACCCACAGCGTGATCAAGGCCCAGGCTGCGCTCGTATGCACGCTGTGGGCGCCTTCGAAGCCGAGCAGCGTGTAGCTGCCATGGATCTCGAAGCCGGTGATCAGCATGCCGATGATCAGCAGCGCCTGCGCCCAGTGCCAGAAGCGTTCGAAGCGGGCAAAGATGTAGATGCGTGCCATGACGGGCTCCCTTCGGTTCAGTGCTTGCGGCGCAGGATGCGGATCAGCCCATGGACCAGCACGCCGGCCAGGACCGCCGCGGCGGCCAGCCAACCCAGCGTGCTCAGGGTCGCATTGCGATCGCGTCCAGGGATGTAGATGCCTTCGATGGCCTCGAGGCGGCCGCCGCGGGCATGGCATTCATTGCAGCCCACGGCGTTTTCCTTGGGCGCCACCATGTGCGTGATCGGCCACGACATCTCGGTGTCGATGAAGTCGTACTTGCCCGAGAACGGTGCGCCCGAGGCTTCCATGCCGGCCTTGATGGCCTTCTCCCAGCCGAAGTTCTTCCAGTACGCGGCGTCGTCGTTACCCGCGGTGTGCGGGGTGACCAGCGTCCGGTTCTCGGCGTCGTAGGGCTGGCGACCGCGGAAGACCTTCATCGGCCAGATCAGCGAGCGGCGATCGTCGGCGCTGCCGCCCAGGGTGTTGATGCGGGTGACGCCCTGCGCCTTGTCGATCTTGTCGCCGAGCAGGGTGTAGGTGACGTCGCCGTTGAACCAGCGGTACTCGGGCACGAGGTTCTCGCCGAGCTCGAAATCGCCCTTCTTCGAGTCGTAGATGACGTGGCCCTTGTCGTCCTTCACCAGCATCGGCTTGCCGTCGGCGTCCATCCTGCCGGCGGTCGACCAGTCCCAGCGCATCTTGGTGGCGACGCCGCCGCGCGCGATGGTGGGGATGTGGCAGGTCTGGCAGGCGACGACGTCGGTGTGGTCGTTGAGCTTGGCGACGTGCTCGCCCTTCTCGTGCGGGGTCTGGCCATGGCAGCTCTGGCAGGTCGCCGGTGAGGACGTGTCGTCCTTGCCTGGGATGTGCGCGCCACCGGTGTCCTTGGCGACCGGGTTGTAGCGGCTGCCGGGTACGTCGTGGCTGGAGGTCTTGTGGCAGGTGCCGCAGGTGAAGTCCAGCCCGGTGGCGTCCATGTGCACATCGACCTCGCGGTCCGGCGCCGCCAGCGAGGAGTCCATGTCGCCATGCTTGACGCCATCGCCGCCACCGCCGAAGAAGTGGCAGGCGCCGCAGGTGTCGCGGCTGCTCTTGCCGATGCTCTGCGCCACGCGCGTGAGGTCGGGCGCCTTGGTGATGCGGCCCGATCCCGGCGGATTCTCGAACTCCTTGTAGGTCGGGTGGCCCGCCAGGCCGGGCAGCTTGCGATAGGTGCCGGTGGTGTCGTGGCAGACCAGGCAGTCGACGTTCTCCTGCGCGCTGAAGTCGAAGTTGTTGTCCTTCCAGCCGTAGCCGACGTGGCAGCTGGCGCAGAAGGCGTAGTTCGACGGCACCGAGATGCAGAAGTTGTTGATGACGTTCTTCTTGCCCAGGCGCTGTTCGGTCGTGGGGTTGAGGAACTCCCAGGTCCAGTGCTTGGTGCGATGGACCTGGCTCGCGGCTTCGGTGTGGCACGACAGGCAGGCCTTGGTGACCTCCGGTCCCGATGCGAAGACTTGCTGCAGTTCCTTGAACTTGCTGTGGTCTGCGGTGCTGGTGCTCTTGGCCTCGGCGGCGGGCGCGCCGAGCAGCGGCACACCGACGCAGAGCGCGAGCAGGGCGACGAAAAGTGCGCGGCGCCCTGCGCGGGCGCGGTGTGGCGTGCGACTCATGGCGATGTTCTCCTCGACGGCAGCGGCCGTGGCAGGCGCCGCGACAGCGCGCCTGCGCGACCGCGGCCGTTTACTTCTCGGTGATGGTGTAGCTGCCGTCGGCCTTCCACTTGATGTCGGCATTGACGAAGTAGGTCTGCAGCGATGACTTGTAAAGCTTCGCCATGTCGTGCGCCTCGCCGCTGCGACCCCCTGCGCCGCAGAAGAAGATGATCGGCTTGTCGGTGGGCAGCGCCTCGATGCGGTTCTCGAGCGTCGCGACCGGTTCGTTGATCGCGCCCGGGAAGCTGCCGGTGGCGAATTCCTGGGGGTCGCGCACGTCGATCAGATGCACGCTGGCCGGCGCTTCCTTGAGGATCTTCTCCAGCGACGCCACCGAGATCGTGCCGCTCTCCTTGCCGCCGGCGATCGCCGGCGCGGCCGCCGCGGTCTCGCCGCCGGCGCCGGCGCCATACAGGCGCACCCACTCCGGGTAGCCCTCGGGGACCACCTTCACCGCGGTGTAGCCGAGCTTCACCGCGCGCGCGGCGGAATCCGAGCTCAGCTTGCAGCTCAGGCCTTCGCAATAGAAGTACAGCGGGCTGGCCTTGTCGGCCGGCAGGCGGTCGACCAGCTTGTCGAATTGCGAGTCGGGCAGGCTGATGGCGCCCGGGATGTGGCCCTTGTCGTACTTGCGCTCCTTCGGGCGCGAGTCGATCAGGGTCATCGGTGCGCCCTCGTCCATCAGCTTCTTCAGGTAGGGCACCGAGATCGCCCCCATGTGTCCGTTGGCGATCCAGTCGGGGTAGCCGGCGGCATAGACGCGGACCTTGGTGTAGCCGAGCTGTTCGGCCTTGAAGGCCGACTTGTGGCTGAGCATGCATTCCACGCCGTCGCAATAGAAGATCAACAGCGTGTTCCTGTCCTGCGGCAGCTTGTCGACGTGCTTGTCGAACTGGGTGTCGGGAATGTTCAACGCGGTGGGGATGTGGCCCGGATCGTATTTGCGCGCCGCCGGGCGCGAGTCGATGATCAGCACGCCGTCGGGCTTCGGCAGCACCGCGTGCTGGGCGACGAAGGCCGCATCGACCAGGGTGTGATACCAGTTGGCCTTGGCGGCTTCGGTGGTGTTTTCGGCGGCCAGTGCGCCGTGCGTGAGCGGACCGGCCTGGATGAGGGCCAGCGCCGCCACGATGGCGCCGGCGAGAAGATGCTTGTTCATTTGCATGCCCCTGGTGGATCGTCCCTTCTTGCGCTTTCGTGCGCCCGCGGCGTCGAGCACGCCGCAGGTCGCGCTCAACTGCAGCTCGCCGGCGCGTCGCCGTCCTTGGCGCCCTTGATGACGAACGCCTTGACGTCGTCGAGCAGCTCGGCTTCGGGCACGTCGGCAAACTTGTCGGCCGCCTTGTTCTGCGTGCGGATGCTCGCGCGGTAGTCCTTGCTGAGGTACTGGGTGACCGAGTCCTGGCCCTTGGCGTGCTTGTTCGCCTGCAGGTAGGCCTGCCATTCGGCCATGGTCATCACGCTCGGCGCGATCGACCCACCCGCTTGCGCGGCGTGGCAGGCGGTGCACACGCTGCGGTAATAGATCCGGCCGCGTTTCCAGTCGGCGTCGTAGGCCTGGGCCAGGGTCGAAGCCCCGAGCAGGCCGACCGCCAGGGCGGCCAGCGTAAGTTTGCGTGGCTTCATCTCGATACCCCCTTGTCGATGACTCGAACCGGCGCATTCGCTGCTATTCGCCCGGGACGCGGGCGCGCCCATCGCTGTTTCGGTGTTTGCGAATATGCGAATACTTTGACGGCCATGCTAGCAGAGGGGGATTTCGTGCGACGCAGCAGGATCTGATGCAGATCAAATGAACTGCAAACTTTTCCGCGCACGAAAAAATGAATCGATAGCCGCTATTCAGCGCTCGAATCAGACGATCGGATTCGAGCCGTCGGGCGCGCGGGCCGGGGACGGTGGAAGGAGTCGGTGCACGGGCTCAGTGCAACGCGGCCAGTACAACGGGGCCTGGAACGGCCCCGCGGAGGTCAGCTCGCCGTCTTGCGCGTGCTCGCGCGCTTCGGCGCGGCGGCTTTGGCGTCGCCCTCGGCGGCCTCGTCCAGGGTCTTGGCAGCGGCGGCCTTGTCGCCCGCCTTCGGTGCCTTCGGCGCCTTGGCTTCGAACTCGAAGCCGACCTTGCCGTCCTTGCCGCGCACCAGGAAGGCGGAGAACTTGCGCCGCGTGCGCGCCGACACGAAGCCCTTGAGCAGCTCGGTCTTGCCTTCGGTCAGCAGCCTGGCCATCTGCTCGCGCTCGATCGGCTGCTGCAGGATGATCTTGCCGGAGCGGAAATCGCAGCTCTTGCCCGGGCCGACGGATTTCTCGCACACATAGGCCATGCCGTGCTCGAACACGCGGCTGGCGCATTTGGGGCAGGCGCCGATGCTCTCCTGCGCGGAGAAGTCCACCGCCTCGGCTTCCTCGCCTTCCTTGGGCTGGCCGAAGTCGAAGGTGGGCTGCTTGTCCTCGTTCAGCACGATGTCGGCGTTGAACAGTCGCCCCATCTTGTTGCGGAAGCCGAGCAGCGGGCCGACCTTGCCCGCGCGCAGCAGGGTCTCGATTTCGTCGTACTCGAACTGGCGGCCGGCGACGATCTTCCAGGTGCTCCAGTCGCAGGCCTGGCAGGCGAACTTCTTGTAGTTCTCCTTCACCACGCCGCCGCACTTCGGGCACGGCGTCTGCAGCGTGACGAACTCGCCGGGCACGGTGTCCGACTCGTAGCGCTTGGCGCGCTCGACGACCTCGCGCGTCATCTCGGCGATCTCGTTCATGAAGGCTTCGCGGCTGAGCTTGCCGTGCTCCATCTGCGCGAGCTTGTATTCCCAGCCGCCGGTCAGTTCCGGCGAGGTCAGCGCGGTGACGCCCAGGCCCTTCAGCAGGGTGATCAGCGAGAACGCCTTGGCGCTCGGGATCAGCTCGCGACCGTCACGGTGGATGTATTGCTCGCTGATCAGGCCCTCGATGATCTGCGCGCGCGTGGCCGGCGTGCCGAGGCCGCGCTCGGCCATCGCCGCGCGCAGCTCCTCGTCGTCGACCATCTTGCCCGCGCCTTCCATGGCGGAGAGCAGCGTGGCTTCGTTGAAGCGCGCCGGCGGCTTGGTCTGCAGCGCCTTGACCACGATGTCCTCGGTGGACACCGTCTCGCCCTGCTTCACCGCCACCAGTTGCGGACTGCCGCCTTCCTTGGTGTCCTTCTCGTCGTTGGCGGCTTCCTTGCCATACACCGTCAGCCAGCCCGGATTCACCAGCACCTTGCCCTCGGTCTTGAAGGCCTCGCCTTCGACGCGGGTGATGCGGGTGGTGATCTGGTACTCGGCGGCGGGGTAGAACACCGCCAGGAAGCGCTTGGTGACCAGGTCGTAGATCTTGTGCTCGGCGTCCGACAGGCTCTTCGGCAGCGCCCCGGTGGGGATGATGGCGAAGTGGTCGGAGATCTTGGCGTTGTTGAAGATGCGCTTGTTCGGCCGCACCCAGCCCTGCCTGGTGATCTCGTTGGCGAAGGGCGCGTACTGGTCGGGCAGCGTGCGCATGACCTCGCCTACGGTGGCGAGGTAGTCCTCGGGCAGGGCGCGCGCGTCGGTACGCGGGTAGGTCAGCACCTTGTGCTTCTCGTACAGCGCCTGCGCCAGTTGCAGGGTCACGCGGGCCGAGAAGCCGAAGCGGCCGTTGGCCTCGCGCTGCAGGCTGGTGAGGTCGAAGAGCAGCGGCGACAGTTGCGTGGAGGGCTTGGCCTCCTCGGTGACCACGCCCGGCTTGCCTGCGCACTTGGCGCGGATGGCCTCGGCCTGCGCCTTGTCCCACAGGCGGAAGGCGGTGGCGTGTTCGTCGCCTTCGGGGCGCTTGAACTTCTCGTCGAACCAGCGCCCCGGGTATTCGCCGGCGGCGCAGCCGAAGCGCGCCTCCAGCTCCCAGTAGTCGCGCGACTTGAACTTGCGGATGCGGTCCTCGCGCTCCACCACCATCGCCAGCGTCGGCGTCTGCACCCGGCCCACGGTGGTGAGGTGAAAGCCCCCGGTCTTGGAGTTGAACGCGGTCATCGCGCGCGTGCCGTTGATGCCGATCAGCCAGTCGGATTCGGCGCGGCAGATCGCGGCGTTGCGCAGGCCCTCGACCTCCTGCGCGGCGCGCAGGTGGGCAAAGCCGTCGCGGATCGCCTGCGCGGTCATCGACTGCAGCCACAGGCGCTGCATCGGCTTCTTCGTCCCCGCATGCTGGGCGATGAAGTTGAAGATCAGCTCGCCTTCGCGGCCCGCGTCACAGGCGTTGATGAGGCCGGTGACGTCCTTGCGCTTGATCAGCCGGGTGAGCAGCTTGAGGCGGTCCTCGGTCTTCTCGATCGGCTTGACCGCGAAGTGGGGCGGGATCACCGGCAGGTGGGCGAAGGTCCACTTGCCGCGCTTGACCTCGAATTCCTCGGGCAGGGTGAGCTCGAGAAGGTGACCGACGGCCGACGACAACACATATTCGTCGGACTCGAAGTAGTCCTTCTCCTTGGTGAAGCCGCCCAGCGCACGGGCGATGTCCTGCGCGACGGAAGGTTTTTCCGCGATGATCAGTTGCTTGCTCATGCTCGGCTGGAAACGGCGTTAGCGCCACGGTGGCGCATGGGGTTTGGAAGCGGCGGATGATAAGGACGGCGGGCGTACACGTGCAAGACGACGGATCGACCGCTCAATGCACGATCGGTTCGTAGCCCCAGTCGTCTTCTTCGGTCAGGAGTTCGTCGATCATCAGGGTGTCGATCGGCTCTTCCTGCTGCCACAGCACCATCAGCACGATGACCTTGAGGCGGTTGAGCGTGATCGTGAAGTCGTTCAGCGCCATCGCGCGTTCGATGATCAGCTCGCGATGGGCGGCGCCGAGCACGCCCGCGCTCTCGAGCAGGCTGAGGAAGCCGCGGCAGCACGCGTCGAGCTGGGCTTGCTCGTCTTCGGTGTAGATGCGCACCGACCCGGCGCTGGGGGCGATTCCCGGGTGAATGTCGCGTGCCACCCGGCGCAGGCCGTTGAGCCACTCCAGCGCCTCGGAAATTTCTTCCTGCTCGAAGCCGGCTGCCGACAGCTTGCGGCTGAGCTGGTCGGGTTCCGGGCAGGCGTCGGCGTGGATGTAGCTTTCGAACAGGTATACGAGGATGTCGAACAAAACGGCCTCTTGTCGATTCGGCGGGAAATACAGTCGATGAAACCCTTCGGCGTCCGCGTCTGCAGGGGGCTGCCGCACGCACGCGGAGGTCGGAGCGCGCGTTTGCGAGTCTGCCCTGCGGGCAGGTCGGCCAAGGGCGATGCGGCCGCTTCAGGTGCGCTGGAGGCGACCACCCGGCAAGCGCGCGAGGTGTCCGTCCAGTTCGAGTGGCAGCAGGATGGCGTAGAGGGCGTCGACCGTCAAGCCGCAGCGTCCGGCGAGCGTGTCGATGTCCACCGGGTCGTGGCCGATGATCTGCAGCACGCGGGCTGCTTCGTCATCGAGCCCGGGTACGGTCTGTTGTGCAGGCGGAGAGGCGCCGCCGGCACCGCTGGCGGCGGCCCTGCCGGCCTGATGCCGGCGTCCCTTGGGCTCGGCTGCGGGCGTCGGCCAGCCCAGCCGGCCGCGGAGTTCCTCGATCACGTCCTCGGCGGTCTCGACCAGCTTGGCGCCCTCGCGGATCAGGCGGTGGCAGCCGCGCGCCAGCGGGGAATGGATCGAGCCGGGAATGGCGAACACCTCGCGGCCGCTCTCGGTGGCCAGGCGGGCGGTGATCAGCGAGCCGCTGTTGAGCGCCGCCTCGACCACCAGCACGCCCTGGGACAGGCCCGCGATGATGCGGTTGCGGCGCGGGAAATTGTGCTGCAGCGGCGGTGTGCCGAGCGGGAATTCGCTGACGATGGCCCCGGCCGCAGCGATCTCGCGCGCGAGCGCGGCGTTGCGCGCGGGGTAGATGCGGTCGATGCCGGTGCCGATCACCGCCACCGTGCCGCCGCCGGGGCTACCGCCTGAGCCGGCCGCCAGCGTGCCGCGATGGGCCGCCGCGTCGACGCCCAGCGCCAGGCCGCTGACGATCGTCAGGCCGGCTTCGGCGAGACTCCGGGCAAAGGCCGTGGCATTGGCCTCGCCCTGCGCGGTGGCCGAGCGTGCACCGACGAGCGCGATCGCCGGGCGCTGCAGCAGCGTCGGGTCGCCCTTCACGTAGAGCAGCACCGGCGGGTCGGCGATGTCGAGCAGGGTGCGCGGATAGGCCTCGTCGGCCAGGGTGAGGATGTGGCTGCCCGGTTCGGCCGCCCACGCCAGGGCACGTTCGATGTCCTCGTCCGGCGCCGTGGCCAGCACGGCGTCGGCCAGTTCGCGGCCCACCACGGCCGCCAGCGCGCTGCGACCGGCAGCGAAGATGTGGCGCGGCAGCCCGAAGGCCGCGAGCAAGCTGCGCTGGCGCTCGGCACCCAGGCCCGGCACGGCGGCGAGCCGCAGCCAGTCGGGCAGGTCTGCGCTGGCGGTGGTCACGGGCGACCAGGACAACACGCTGCTGCACACGGCGCGGGCCCGACCGGTGCGGCGCTCAGGGCTTGCGGACCGCGTCGGCGATCGTCACCGGGCCGTCGGATTCCATCACCAGCGCGTAGGAGACGCGCTCGAACACGCGGAACACGAACACCACGCCGTAGCGCTTTTCCGGAAGCTGGAAGCTTTCCTTGCCGGCCTCGCCGCGGTATTCGGCGGTGCCGCGGTTGCGGAACAGCGACAGCACGTGGCCGCGCTCGAGGCCGTCGCGCTCGCCGACGTTGAGCGCCACCACGTTCAGGCGCCCGGTCTCGCTCACGCCGCGGTGGATGCTGACGATGCGTCCGTCGACCGCCTGCTCGGGTGCGTGCGGCGCAAACGAGAACACGCTCGGGCGCTCGCTCGGCATCATCAGGTCGCCGACGCCGACTTCCTCGACCGCGGAGACAATCTCCAGCGTGGTCGGCTCGCCGCGCTCGGTGACGCGTGCGGTGCCGAGGTAGGCCGCTTCCCAGGCGATGGTTTCACCGGTGACCGGGTCTTCCAGCGGCCGCGCAGGGCGATAGATGTGCCACACCTCGGTGTCCGGATCGACGTTCTTGGCGAACACGGTGTCGCCCGAGCCGGTCAGCACACGGCTGGTCTCGGTGGCGATGATGGTGGCCGAGCCCTCGAGCCGCGGCTGGTCGACCACCAGCGGGCGGTTGAGGAAGGGTTCGATGATCTGCAGCGGGATGCTGGGTACCGCGCTCTCGAGCGCTTCGGTGTAGATCTTCGGCTCGATGCGTCCCGCCTGCGTGCCGCTGCCGCTACCGACGCGGCGCCCGATCGTCAGCCACGGGCCGCTGCGGTCGAGCAGGATGACCTGGCCGGGGTAGATGAGATGCGGGTTGCGGATCTGGTCGCGGTTCAGGCGCCAGACCTCGGGCCAGCGCCAGGGCTCCTGCAGGAAGCGACCGGAGATGTCCCACAAGGTGTCGCCGCGCACCACGGTGTAGCTGTCGGGCGCGTTGTCGGCGAGGCGCACGCCGGACTGGGCATGGGCGGTGGCGCCGAACAGGGTGACGAAGCTGACCAGCAGAGGGAATATAATTCGAATCATTGGTTGCTTCCGGTCGTGGCGGAGCAGGCCGGGATCATCCCGGAACGCCGCGGGCTGGTCGGGGTCGAAGCCGGCAAAGAGTGCTGCTGAAGCACGCTCCGATATCCCGTCGTAATACATGCGCAAGCATGTGAAACCGCTCGAAATTCTGCACTTAAAGGCTTAACGCAGCAAGGCATTCATGGCTCTCCTACCCATTCTCCGCTACCCCGATCCCCTCCTGCACACGGTGGCAAAACCGGTCGCTGAGGTAAACGACGAAATCCGCCAGCTCGTGAAGGACATGGCTGAAACCATGTACGAGGCGCCCGGGATCGGGCTGGCCGCGACCCAGGTCAATGTGCACAGGCGTGTGGTCGTCATCGACGTCAGCGAGGACAGATCCGGCCTCCTCGCACTGATCAACCCGGTGATCCTCGAACGTGACGGCGAGCAGGTGTGCGAGGAAGGTTGTCTGTCCGTACCCGGAATCTACGAGAAGGTGACGCGCGCCGAGCGTGTGAAAGTTCGCGCCCTGAACGAAAAAGGCGAGTCTTTCGAGTTCGAGGCCGAGGGTTTGCTTGCCGTATGCGTCCAGCACGAGATCGACCACCTCGATGGCAAGGTCTTCGTCGAGTACCTGTCGCCGCTCAAGCTCGGTCGGATCAGGAGCAAGCTGGCCAAGAAAGCGCGCATCACCGCGTGATGGCCGCCACGTCCCACAGTACGGGCGGCCTGCGCGTCGCCTTCGCCGGCACGCCCGAATTTGCCGCCTGCGCGCTCGAGGCCATCCTCGCCGCCGGCTACGAGGTGCCGCTGGTGCTGACCCAGCCCGACCGCCCAGCCGGCCGAGGCATGAAGCTCACGCCGAGCGCGGTGAAGAAGCTCGCGCTCGCGCGCGACATCGCGGTCGACCAGCCGGAGAAGCTGCGCACCGAGGCGCAGCGCGCGCGCTTGGCCGAGTGTGCGCACGACGTGCTGGTGGTGGCGGCCTATGGCCTCATCCTGCCCAAGTCCGTGCTCGAGCTGCCTCGCCTGGGCTGCCTCAACATCCACGCCTCGCTGCTGCCGCGCTGGCGCGGCGCCGCGCCCATCCACCGCGCGATCGAGGCCGGCGACACCGAGACCGGCATCACCATCATGCAGATGGACGAAGGCCTCGACACCGGTGCGATGCTGCTCGCGCGTTCGACGCCCATCCTGCCGGCCGACACCACCGCCAGCTTGCACGACCGCCTCGCGGCGCTCGGCGGCGAGTGCATCGTCGAGGCGCTGGCTGCACTGCAGCGTGGCGAACTCGTGGCCACCCCGCAGCCCGCCGAGGGCGTGAGCTACGCCGCCAAGATCGGCCGCGCCGAGGCCAACATCGACTGGACACGGCCGGCGGACGACATCGAACGTGCCATGCGCGCCTTCGATCCCTTCCCCGGCGCCGCGTCCAGCCTGCGTGACACGGTGGTGAAATGCTGGTCGGGCAAGGTCGTGGCAGGCGCGGGCGAGCCCGGCAGCGTGCTCGCCGTGGATGATCAAGGCATCACCATCGCCTGCGGCCGCGACGCGCTGCGTTGCACGGTGTTACAGCGCCCGGGCAGCAAGCGCCTGCCTGCGGGGGAATTCGTGCGCGGATTCCCGGTCTCTATCGGCGAACGCTTTACCACGCCAGCTGCGGCTTGAATTCGACCGCAAGCCGCCCAAACTAAGCTGACGAATCAATCTTTTGCAGGAAGGGTCCCGCAATGTTCGGAAACTGGATCAAGACCACCATCCTCATGGCCGGCATCGTCGCCCTGTTCGGCGCGATGGGCGCGGCCATCGGCGGCCAGCAGGGCATGCTGATCGCGCTCGTCATGGGCGGCGCGATGAATTTCTGGGCCTATTGGTTCTCGGACAAGATGGTGCTGAAGATGTACAAGGCACGCGAGGTCGATGCCGCGTCCTCGCCCTATCTGTACAACATGGTGCGTGAGCTCGCCCAGCGCGCCGAGCTGCCGATGCCCAAGGTCTACCTCATCGACGAGGCCCAGCCCAACGCCTTCGCCACCGGCCGCAACCCCGACAACGCCGCGGTCGCCGCTACCACCGGCATCATGCGCATGCTCTCCGAGCGCGAACTGCGTGGGGTGATGGCGCACGAGCTGGCGCACGTGAAGAACCGCGACATCCTGATCTCCACCATCTCGGCCACGGTGGCCGGGGCGATCTCGATGCTCGCCAACTTCGGCATGTTCTTCGGCGGCCGCGACGGCGAGGACCGCCCGAACCCGGTGGTGTCGATCGCGCTGATGATCCTGGCGCCGCTGGCCGGCATGATCATCCAGATGGCGATCAGCCGTACTCGCGAGTTCGGCGCCGACCGCGGCGGCGCGGAGATCTCCGGCGACCCCGAGGCGCTCGCCAGCGCGCTCGCCAAGATCGACGCCTACGCCCGCGGCATCCCGATGCACACCGCCGAGCAGCACCCCGAGACCGCGCAGATGATGATCATGAACCCGCTCTCGGGTGGCGGCCTGCGCGGCCTGTTCTCCACCCATCCCGCCACCCAGGAGCGCATCGCCCGCCTGCGCGCGATGCGCTGAGGCTGGTCGTCCGCCCCGCCAACTCAGTGGGGGGTGTGGGCCTTGGCGTTCATGCGGACTGCAGCGCGGTCCTGACCAGGGCGAGCAGTTCGCCAGGGGTGACTGCCTCGCCGAATGCGCCGGCGCGAAGCAGCGTGTCGCGCCGGACAGTACGCCGCTCGGCGTCGAATTCGCCGTGGTAGACGATCACCGGTAGCCGGCGCGGGCGTGCAGCCAATGCGCGCAGCAGCTTCAGCCCGGCGCTCGGTGCGCCGTCGAGCGCTTCCGGGCGGCTCCAGTCCGACAGCACCAGATCGAAACCCTCCGCGTCCGTGTCCAGGCGCGCCAGCGCATCGTCCGTGCTGTGCGCCGCGACGACCTCGATCTGCAGCTTCGCCAGCGCGGCGACTTCGTGGCGGTTGGCCTCGGGCCTGTCGTCCACCCACAGCACCCGCGTCTGTTCCGGCATGTCGATCAGTGCGGCGGCCATGTCCTCGGCTTCGGCGCTGTCGATGTCGGCCACCCCGCGCATGCGCGCCGCGACCGCCAGTTCGTTGGCAAAGCCGCCGATCATGCGCTGGATGAGGCCGTCGGTGCGCGCATCCTGCATTGAATCGAGCTGCACGCCGCGCAGGCTGCGCGCGGCGCCCGCGACCGCGGTGGCGTCGTCGGGCGCTGCGGCGCTTGCCGTCGCCGTGGCGGTTCCGAAGTCGCTCGACCGCGGCGCCGACGGGGCCGCAGGCGCGGGCGGCGGCGCACTCGCCCAGCGCTGCTGGATCGCCTCCACCGCGCGCCGGATGCCCTTGGCGACATCGGTCCACGCCTCGTCGCGGTTGGGCCAGGAGGTGACCGGGCGCAGGTCGGTGGGCAGGCCCTGCAGCTTGGCGAAGGGGGCGTCCTCGATGTCCACCGCGCGCAGCAGCACCGGCACCACGCTGGCGTCGCCGCGCTCTGCGCGCGCGATCGCGGTGGCGAGCTCCTCGCCCCAGATGTAGTCGGAGTTGACGAAGTCCTTGCTCACCAGCAGCAGGATCAGGTCAGCGCTGCTGAGCTGGGCGTCGATCGCCTCGTCCCATTTCTGCCCGGGTGCGATGCCGCGGTCGTGCCAGGGCCGGATCACGCCCTTGCGCCGCAGCAGCGCGAGGTGGCCGTCGAGCTCGTCGCGCAGGGGCTCGTCTTCGTGCGCGTAGCTGTAGAAGAGATCCACCGGTTCCATGAAGACGCTCCATCGGGTTGCGGCCTTGTCTTCAGCATAGATCAGGCCGTCGCCGTCTGCGGGATGGGCGTGCTTCCATCGCCCTGGCTCAGTCCGCTGCCGTCTTGCGCTGCAGCACGGTGAAGGTGGTGCCGCGCCCGACTCGCCGCGGTCGTCGCTGACGATCAGCGCGCGGCCGTCGCCGAGATGGGCCAGGTGCAGTGCGACGGCCTCGAGCATGGCATTGCTGCGGCAGCGCGAGCGCGGGTCGATCGAGAGTGGATCGAGATCCGGCGCGCAGCGGGTCGGTTCCGCGATCGGCGTCAAACGACGTGATCGGTCCGGCGCTCGCGCCCGCGATGATCGGCTTGGTGTAGGCTAATGGCCGGATCAGCCGGCGCCGACCCTACAAGCCGGCATCACTTTCACCCACAGGAGAACACCATGAGCAAAGTCACCCTCGGCGGCAATCCGATCGACGTCGCAGGCCGTTTCCCGCAGGCCGGCGATGCCGCCCCCGCCTTCAAGCTGACCGGCGCCGACCTGGCCGACGTCGGCCTCGATGCCTTCGCCGGCAAGCGCAAGGTGCTCAACATCGTCCCCAGCCTGGACACCCCGGTGTGCGCCACCTCGACGCGCAAGTTCAACGAAGAAGCCGGCAAGCTCGCCAACACCGTGGTGCTGGTCGTGTCCGCCGACCTGCCCTTCGCCGCCAAGCGCTTCTGCGAGACCGAAGGCCTGCAGAACGTGCAGACGCTGTCGACCTTCCGCAACCCGCAGTTCGGCGAAGCCTACGGCGTGGCGATCACCTCCGGCCCGCTCGCCGGCGTGACCGCGCGTGCGGTGGTGGTGGTCGACGCCAACGACAAGGTGGTCTATTCGCAGCTCGTGCCCGAGATCAAGGAAGAGCCGGATTACGCCTCCGCGCTGGCCGCGCTGAAGTAAGCCAGCCGCCGCACGCCGCACATCGACGGGCCTCGCGTGGATCTCCCACGCGAGGCCCGTCGTGCGTCAGGTGCTTACGACCGGCGCCGCGGGTCGCTGCTTGGGCGCTTCGGCGTGTCGAAGTGGCTGTCGTCCTCGAGCGGAAAGATCCCCAGGCCTTGATCCGCCAGCCGCACCGTGGTCGCGCCGCGGTCCTGCGGGACGCGCAGCGTGTATTCGCCCATGGTGACGATGCAGCCCTCGTACACCGCGTTTTCGGCATTGACCCGCGCCTGCTGGGTGAGCAGCAGGCGGTAGCGCAGGTCTTCCTCTTCGCCGCGCAGGCCTTCGATCTCCGCCGACAGCGCAGCGGCGGCCTCCTCGGCGCGGGCGATGATCTCGGCCGAGACCTTGCCCGGGTTGCGGTCGGCCACGGTCAGCAGCTTGCCGATCTCGAGCAGCTTGTTCTCCTTGCCGTCGCGCTCGGCGGCCTTTTCCTGCACCGCAGGCGCCAGCCCCGGGTCGTTGCCGATCTCGATCTCGGTGCGGATGCGGTTGGGCGCCCCGATCACGCGGGCGTGGATCGACAGGCAGGCGCGCGTCAGCCCGCCGATGATGTGGCCGCGGCGGTAGTTGCCGATGCGGATGTGGTTGGTGGCGTCGAGCTGGCACTGCATCGCCATGTCGTCGATGAAGATCGAGTCGCCCGCGCGGATGCGCGCCTGCTGGGCGTAGCTGGCGGAGATGCTGCCGCCGCAGCGGATGGCGTGGGCGCTCATGTCCTTGCCCGCGGTCTTGCCGCCGAGGCCGCCCATGATGCCGCCCTTGACCACGATGTTGCCGCCGGCTTCGAGGGTGGCGGGTTCCACTGTGCCGCCGACCTCGATGTCGCCGGTGGCGATGATCGTCATGCCGGCCTGGACGTCGTTGCGCACGCGCACCGTGCCGTCGAAGTGGATGTTGCCGGTGGCCATGTTGACCGCATCGACGGTGTAGATCGGCTCGACCATGATGCCGCCCTTGACGCGCAGGGGCTGGCCGTCGGTCACCGCCACCAGCAGGTCGGGGTCGTCGGGCGAGGGCGCCACGCCGCGCAGGCCTGGCGTGAAACGCGCGTCGCGGCCGGCACGGGCCGGGATCGGGCGGCCGAGCACGCCCATGCCCTCGATGCCGCGGGTCGGCGGATGGCGGCGCATCAGTGCATCGCCGGCGCGCACGATCTGCACTTCGCCCAGATCGCGGTAGTCGGTGCGGCCGCTGGCATTGACGCTGGGCACACGCTCGCGCGCTTCGGGCAGCAGGCTCTCGAGCCGGCCGTCCTCGCCGGGCGCGGGCTCGCGGCCACGGGCGATGACGAGTTCGTCCGCCTTGCCTTCGGCGATCGCGCGATTGATCTCGTCGACCAGCACGCCCTCGACGATGCCCTTGCCCTGGATCAGGGCGAGCACGTCGGCCTTGGTCGCGGGCTGGCCGCCCTTGGCCGGGATGAGGGTGAGGCGGGCGCTGAGGCCGTCGAGCGAGATCATGATCTGTAGGTTCGCATCCACGCAGTGCGCGATCTCGATCGGCGGTACCGCCTCGCCCGCGTTGTAGCGCGCGATGAGCTGCTTGATCGGCTCGGGGCGGATCTGCAGGTCGGCATAATTGGCAGCGGCCAGGCGGTTGCGCAGCCACAGCGCGTCGATGCGCGGAAATTGCGGGTCGGGCGCCAGGCTGACGCTCAGCGTCCGGCTGGCCTCGTCGAAGAGCAGCCTCAGGTCCGGTCCGGCGGGCAGGTCGTTTTCCATGCATTCAGCCCATTGGCATAGGCGGCGGGTGAGCGTCACCGGATTCTAAACGGGCCCGCGTGTAGGCGAGCGTGCGGAACGTCACTGGCCGGCGTTCATTGTCCGAGCGCGCGGGCGATGAAATGGCGCGCCACCCGGGGGCGCGGGACCTTGTCGGCGAACCAGTTGCGCACATCGGTATCGAGACCGATGCCGTGCATGTAGTTGTATAGCGCCTTGTTGAGCGCCTTGCCCAGCGTGTCGTGGTCGACGCCGGTGGGGTCGATGAAGCCGACGTCGTTCTTGGCGAACGTCACCTGCGGCAGCGGCACGAGCGTGACGCCGAACTCCTCGGGGTTCATCCCCACCGGCGAATGCACGGTGCACGCGAAGCGGTGGAAGAAGCCCGACTGGATGCAGCCGGCTTCGAACAACTGGCGCACGTATTCGAGCGCATCCACGGTGTCGTGCACCGTCTGGGTCGGGAAGCCGTACATCAGGTAGGCGTGCACCAGCACCCCGGCTTCGGTGAAGGCGTGGGTGACGCGCGCCACCTGCTCCACCGACACGCCCTTCTTCATCAGCTTGAGCAGGCGGTCGGAGGCCACCTCCAGCCCGCCCGACACCGCGATGCAGCCGCTGTCGGCGAGCAACTGGCACAGCTCGGCGGAGAAGGACTTCTCGAAGCGGATGTTGCCCCACCACGAGATCGCCACGCCACGCCGCAGCAGCTCCTCGGCGAGCGCGCGCAGGGCCTTGGGCGGCGCGGCCTCGTCGACGAAGTGAAAGCCGGTCTGGCCGGTCTCGGCGACGATCGCCTCGATGCGGTCGACCAGCAGGCTGGCGGCGGCGCCGTCGTAGCGGCCGATGTAGTCGAGGCTGACGTCGCAGAAGCTGCACTTCTTCCAGTAGCAGCCATGGGCCACGGTGAGCTTGTTCCAGCGCCCGTCCGACCACAGCCGGTGCATCGGGTTGAGCATGTCGAGCACCGACAGGTAGCCATCGAGCGGCAGGCCGTCCCAGGTCGGGGTGCCGACCTCGGCGAAGGGCACGTCAGGCTCGGCGAGGTTGATGTAGCGCACTGCGCCCGTGTCCGCGTCGCGCACGAAGGTCCGCACGAGGCGCGATTTGCCGCGCCTGCCCTGCAGGTGCTCGAGCAGCGCCAGCAGCGGGCGCTCGCCGTCGTCGAGGGTGACGTAATCGAAATAGTCCAACACGCGCGGCTCGGAGAGCTCGCGCAGCTCGGTATTGACGAAGCCGCCACCGAGCACGGTGACGATCTTGGGATGCGCGGCCTTGATCGCCTGCGCGATGCGAAAGGCGCCATAGACCGAGCCCGGGAAGGGCGTGGACACGAGCACCACTTGTGGCTGGTGGCGGGCGATGGCTTCGAGGGTCAGGTCCTTCAAATACGCGTCGACCAGCGTCGGCGGTGCCGCGAGCGCGGCGGCGAGCGGGTCGAAGGTGGGCTGGCTCATCGACAGCGACTCGGCGTAGCGCACGAACTCGAAGCGCGTATCGACCGCGTCGCGCAGGATGTCGGCGAGCTCGTTGAGGTAGAGCGTGGCCAGGTGGCGGGCGCGGTCGGCCAGCCCCAGGGCGCCGAAGGCCCAGGCGAGCGGATCGCCGCCCTCGGGGTCGTCGGGGTCGACATAGGCGTCCACCGCATCGAAGCGCGGTCCCTCGGGCAGGAAGGTCCGGCTGGCGATGCGGTGGGCGATGGTCGGGTCGCGGCCCTGCAGGAAGGCGATCGTCGGCCCGACGGTGTACCGATAGCGCGCGAAGTGCTCGATGAAGCCCTGCACCAGCGGCGTGCGCTGCTTCTTCGGCAGCGCCTCGGCGCAGGCGCGGATGTCGTCCAGCCCGGCGGGCGAGAGCAGGCGCAGCACCAGCTCGAGCGCGAGGTCGTCCTGTACCGCATCCACCCCGCGCGAGCGCAGGAAGCCGGTGAGATAGGCGGTGGATGGGTAAGGCGTGTTGAGCTGCGTCATCGGCGGAATCACCGACAGGACGCGTGGCGAGGTGTTTGCCATGATGAAGGACGGCGCACCCCGGGCTGCGGCGCCTCACGGGATGAGGGGGACGCGGTGCCCGGACGAGCGTGAGTCTTGCGCGGGGGCTGGGGCGCCCATTCTACGTGAGCGTAGCGCGCTGCGTGCCGGACGACGGGTCCGATGCGCGGCGCGGTGGTGCTGCGCTCAGGACATCTCGCCGCACAGGGCCGTGCCGAAGCGCGCGCGTACCAGGGCGGGATCGGAGTGGGTCGCGAGCAGCACGTGCAGCTTGGCGAAGGCCGCCTCGAGCGTCATGTCTGCGGCCGCAACGACGCCGATGCGCTTGAGTGCCGCAGCGGTCGCGTAGGCACCCTGCACCACCGGACCGTGTGCGCACTGGGTCCGGTTCACCACCACCACCCCGCGCGCCACCGCGCGCGCCAGCGCATCGAGCAGGCCCGGTGTGGCATCGGGCAGGTTGCCGGCGCCGTAGCTGCACAGCACGAGGCCGCGCAGCGCGGGGTCGTCCGTCAGCGCGTCGACCTGACGCGCGCACAGGCCCGGATGCACCGTCAGCACCGCCACCGCGCGCGGATCGAAGTGCGGGAGCTGGAAGTCGCGCGCGCCCGCAGGCAGCGGATCTTGCGCATGAATGCTGACGTTGATGCCCACCTCGGCCAGCGCGGCCGCGTTGGGCGAGGCGAAGGCGTCGAGCGCGGTGCTGCTGAACTTGGTGCTGCGGTTGCCGCGCAGCAGCCGGCGGCCGAAGAAGATGCCGACCTCGCCGCAGCTCAGGCTTCCGGCGAGCAGCAGCGCCGTCTGCAGGTTGGCGAGCGCGTCGCTGCGCGGCTCGACCAGCGGAATCTGCGCGCCGGTGAGGATCACCGGGCGGTCGGCGCCGCGCAGCATGAAGGACAGCGCCGACGCCGTCCACGCCATGGTGTCGGTGCCATGCAGCACGACGAAGCCGCGGTAGTCGTCCCAGCGCGCGACGAGCTCGGCGGCGATCGCCGTCCACTGCGCCGGCTGCAGGTTGGCGCTGTCGATCGGCTGCGCCAGTTCGACGAGGTCGAAGGCCGGCAGGCCGGACATGCCATCGAGGTGGCGCTGCAGCACGGCGCCGAAGCCCGGCATCGGACGGTAGCCGTCCGTGCCGCGCTCCATGCCGATGGTGCCACCGGTGTGCAGCACCAGCACGCGCCCGCTCATGCCGCGCGCCGCTGCGGGGCGAGCATCGACTGCGGGCTCAGCATCGCATCGAGCTCGGCCTCACGGAGGAGTCCTTCGCCGAGCACCAGGGCGCGCACGGTGTCGCCGCTGTGCAGCGCCTGGGCGGCGATGCGCGAGGCGTTGGCGTAGCCGATGTGCGGCACCAGCGCGGTGATCACGCCGATGCTGTGCTCGACATGGCGGCGGCACTGCTCGCGATCGGCGCGGATGCCGCGGATGCAGCGCTCCTCCAGCATGCGGCAGGCGGCGTCGAGCATGCGCACCGAGGACAGCAGGTTGTAGACGATCAGCGGCTCCATGGCGTTGAGCTGGAGCTGGCCGGCCTCGGCCGCCATCGTCACCGCGAGGTCGTTGCCGATCACCTGGTAGGCGGTCTGGTTCACCGCCTCCGGGATCACCGGATTGACCTTGCCCGGCATGATCGACGAGCCCGGCTGCATCGGCGGCAGGTGGATCTCGCCGAAGCCGGTGCGCGGCCCGCTGGAGAGCAGGCGCAGGTCGTTGGCGAGCTTGGAGAGCTTGACCGCGAAGCGCTTGAGCACGCCCGAAAACAGCACGAAGGCGCCCATGTCCGAGGTCGCCTCGATCAGGTTGGCCGCCGGCACGATCGGTTTGCCCGAGATCGCGGCGAGGTGGCGCACGGCGAGCCCGGCATAGTCGGGGTGGGTGTTGATGCCGGTGCCGATCGCTGTGCCGCCGAGGTTGACCTCGCACAGCAGGGCGCAGACCTCGCGCAGGCGGTCGATGTCCTCGCCCAGGTTGACCGCGAAGGCCTCGAACTCGAGGCCCAGCGTCATCGGCACGGCGTCCTGGAGCTGGGTGCGGCCCATCTTGATCACGTCGGCGAACTCGCGGCCCTTGTCCTCGAGCGCGCGCTTGAGGCCGGCGATGGCCTCGACCAGCGGCTCGACGGCGAACTGCAGGCCGACGCAGACGGCCGTCGGGTAGGCGTCGTTGGTCGACTGCGACATGTTGACGTCGTCGTTGGGGTGCAGGTGCGCATAGGCGCCCCTGGGCTGGCCGAGCTTCTCCAGCGCGAGGTTGGCGATGACCTCGTTGGCGTTCATGTTGGTCGAGGTGCCGGCGCCGCCCTGGATCAGGTCGACGACGAAGGCCTCATGCAGGCGGCCGCCGATGATGTCGGTGCAGGCGGCGAGGATGGCCTCGGCCTTGTGCGCCGGCAGCAGGCCGAGCTCGTGGTTGGCGCGTGCGGCGGCGGCCTTGACCATCGCCAGCGCGTTCACCAGGGCGGGGAAGTGGCTGATCGGCACGCCGGTGATGGCGAAGTTGTCGACCGCGCGCTGGGTCTGGATGCCGTACCAGGTGTCGGCGGGCAGCTCCATGTCGCCAAGCAGGTCGTGTTCGAAGCGGGTGTTCATGCGCAGGTTTTCCTGTGACGGGGGCTGGCGCGGCGTGCGCCAGCCGGATCGGGGTGGTCGGGGGAGAGCGGGGGGATCAGGCCTTGGCCGGAATCGGGGTGACGGAGGGCGACGCGATCGCCACGCGATCCTCGTCCTCCAGGCGCCAGGCCTCGGCGTCGATGTTGAGGTCCGCAAAGCGTGCGGCGTCGAACACCGGCTCAGCGACGCCGGCCTCGATCTGCGCGTCGTAGTCGCGCATCAGGCGCAGCCCGGGCTTGAACAGCGCGGCCAGCGCGAGCAGGTTGGCGAGCGCGAGGAAGCCCATGGTCACGTCGGCAAAGGCGAACACGGTGCCGAGGTCGGTGGTGGCGCCCCAGCCGCACAGCGCGATCACCACCGCGCGGTAGAGCACGACCAGCCCGCGGTTGTCGGCGCTGAACCAGCTCAGGCTGTTCTCGCCGAGGTAGTAGTTGTAGATGATGGTGGTGAAGCCGAACAGCATCAGCGCGACGCTGACGAACACCCGGCCCCATTCGCCGACCAGGCCGGCCAGCGAGGCCTGGGTGAGCGCCACGCCGCCGATCTGCGCGCTCATCCCGGGCTGGTAGACGTCGCCGAGCAGCACGATGAAGGCGGTGCAGGAGCACACGATCAGGGTGTCGATGAACACCGAGAAGGCCTGCACGATGCCCTGGCTGGCCGGATGGCGGACGTAGGCCACCGCGGCGACGTTGGGCGCGCTGCCCAGGCCGGCCTCGTTGGAGAATAGGCCGCGCTTGACGCCCATCACGATTGCCGCGCCGATGCCGCCGCCGATCGCCGGCTCGAGGCCGAAGGCGCTCTTGAAGATCAGCGCCAGCACGCCCGGCAGCTCGCCGATGTTGAGCGCCATCACCACCAGCGCGATCGCGATGTAGCCCACCGCCATCACCGGCACCAGCACTTCGGAGGCCTTGGCGATGCGCTTGACGCCGCCGAAGATGATCGCGCCGACGACCAGGGCGAGGACGATGCCGGTGGCGCCGACCGGAATGCCGAAGGCGTCGTTGATCGAGGTGGCGACCGAGTATGACTGCAGCGCGCTGAAGCCGAAGCCGAAGGTCACCAGCAGCAGCACCGAGTACACCGCCGCCAGCCACTTCCAGCGCGGCCCCATGCCGCGGGCGATGTAGTGCGCGGGGCCACCGCGGTAGGTGCCGTCGGGCTCGGCCTTCTTGTAGGCCTGGGCGAGCGTGCATTCGAAATAGCTGGTGGCCATGCCGATCAGGCCCACCATCCACATCCAGAAGATGGCGCCGGGGCCGCCCAGCGTGATGGCGACGGCGACGCCGGCGATGTTGCCGCCGCCGACGCGGCCGGCCACCGACAGCATCAGCGCCTGGAAGGAGCTGAGGTGGCCGTGCTTGTCATGGGCGAAGGCCTGGTTCGCGCCGAGGATGCGGAACATGCGGCCGAAGTAGCGGAACTGGACGAAGCGCGAACCGATGGTGAACCACAGGCCGAGGCCGATCAGCACGACGATCAGCACCTTGGACCACAGCAGGTCGTTGAGCAGATCAAGCATGGTGGCATCCCCCGTGACGGAGGTTGCGGTCGCCTGTGGCGGGCGCGAAGGGCCGCAGGTATCCGGCCGGGGCCGGGACGTGACTCGAGTAGGCAGGCATGACGTGTCTCCTTGCTGCGCGGCGCGTGGCCGCTGTTGTCGTTTTCCCTCGCACGAGCGGCGGGGGTGGAGGCATTTGAGCAAGCCGCGGCCTGCGGGGGAATTTGGCGTTCTGGCTCGCGCCGGCGCTGAATGACGCTGAAACTGCGCCATACTGCGACAGATGCACTGTGTACCGCCGGCCAGCGCCGCGTTCGCGACGCGCCCGTGAGCCGCCCGGCCTACCGCCCGAGGAGCCCGCCATGCACGAGGATTTCGCCCGCAACCTGCGCCTGCTGTGCAGCTACTACCGCTCCGTGGCCGAGGTCTGCCGCCGCCTCGACATCAACCGGCCGCAGTTCAACCGCTATCTCAGCGGTCGCTACCGGCCGTCTGCACACACGCTGCGCCGCTTCTGCGCGTTCTTCGGCGTGGAGGAGCACGAGATCCTGCTGCCCAGCGCGCAGTTCGAGCGCCTGGTGCAGGTGCGGCCGCGCACGCCGGCGCCCGCCGCAAGCGAAGCGCCGGAAGCGGCCCATCTCGCGCATCTGAAGGACATCGGCAGCGCCGGGCTGGACAAGTACCTCGGCTACTACTTCGAGACCTACCTGTCGATGGCCTGTCCGGGACAGCTGCTGCGCACCCTGGTGTGCCTGGAAAAGCGTGACGGCCGGGTGTATTACCAGCGCACCGAGCGCCTGGTCGAGCATCCGCGCGAGAAGGCCTACCACGGCATCTACCGCGGCCTGGCGCACCTGCTGACCGACCGCATCTTCCTCACCGACTACGAGACGCTGACCGGTCTCGAGATGACGCAGACGATCCTGTTCCCCTCGTTCAAGAACCGTGTCACCCGGCTCACCGGGCTCAAGCTCGGCGTGTCGGGCAGTGGCGAGCGCATGCCGTGCTGCGCGCGGGTGGTGTACGAGTACCTCGGCCCCGCGATCGACGTGCGCCGTGCCCTGCGGCTATGCGGCTTGTACGCGCCCGATGACCCGCGGGTGGACGAGCTGACCCGGCGCTCGGTGAGCAACGACATCGTGGCGGGAGAGTGGCACCTGCGCGCGCGCTACTGACGGCGGCGCAGCTGCGGCGGACGCTACTGGAAGGCCACCTCGGCAAAGCTGCGCAGCTTGCGGCTGTGCAGGCGATCGACCCCTTGCTCGCGCAGGCGCTCGAGGGCGCGGATGCCGATCCGCAGGTGCTGGTCCACGCGCTCGCGGTAGAACTTGTCGGCCATGCCCGGCAGCTTGATCTCGCCGTGCAGCGGCTTGTCGCTGACGCACAGCAGGGTGCCGTAGGGCACGCGGAAGCGGAAGCCGTTGGCGGCGATGGTGGCCGATTCCATGTCGAGCGCCACCGCGCGACTCTGGCTGAAGCGGCGCTCGGGGCTGGTCGACATGCCGTGCGAGGGCAGCAGCTCCCAATTGCGGTTGTCGGTGCTGGCGACCGTGCCGGTGCGCATCAGGCGCTTGAGCTCGTAACCGGACAATTGCGTGACCTCGGCCACCGCAGCTTCGAGCGCCACCTGCACCTCGGCCAGCGGCGGAATCGGCACCCAGGGCGGGAGCTCCTCGTCGAGCACATGGTCCTCGCGCACGTAGCCGTGGGCGAGCACGTAGTCGCCCAGGTGCTGGCTGTTGCGCAGGCCGGCGCAGTGGCCGAGCATGATCCATGCATGGGGGCGGAGCACCGCGATGTGGTCGGTGATGGTCTTGGCGTTGGCCGGGCCGACGCCGATATTGACCATGGTGATGCCGGCGCGGTCGCCGCGCACCAGGTGGTAGGCCGGCATCTGCGGCAGGCGCGGCGGCGGGTTGCCCTCGGCGTCCTCGAGCTGCGGCGCGAGATCGCTGCGACGGGTGAGGACGTTGCCGGGCTCGACGAAGGCCTCGTAGCCGTGGCCGGAGGCGGTGTCGGCCATCAGCTCGTGGCCGAGGCGGATGAACTCGTCGATGTAGAACTGGTAGTTGGTGAACAGCACGAAGTTCTGGAAGTGCGCCGGCCGCGTGCCGGTGTAGTGGCGCAGCCGGTGCAGCGAGTAGTCCACCCGTGGCGCGGTGAACAGCGCCAGCGGGTGCGGCTCGCCCGGGCGGGGCTCGAAGGTGCCGTTGGCGATGCCGTCGTCCATGGCGCCGAGGTCCGGCAGGTCGAAGTGGTCGCGCAGCAGGCGGCGGCGCTCGGGGCCGAGGTGGCCTTCGAGGTAGTCGTGCTCGGGGAGGGCGAAGTGCACCGGAATCGGCTGCGTGCTGGTGCCCACCTGCAGCGCCACGCCGTGGTTCTCCACCAGCAGGCGGAACTGCTCGAGGTAGTAGTCGGCGAAGAGATCGGGCCGGGTCAGCGTGGTCTCGAACACGCCCGGGCCGGCGACGAAGCCGTAGGACAGGCGCGAATCTGCGCGCGCCACGGTGTCGGTGCGCACGCGCAGCAGCGGATAGCAGGCGCGCACGTGGCGGCCGATGTCGGCGCCGTCGACGTAGTGCTGCAGCCCGCGGCGCAGGTGGTCGACCGCGAGGTCGTAGATCTCGTGCGCCCGGGCCAGCGCCGCCGCCGGTTCGGCGAAGTCCTCGACCTCGAAGTGGGGGGCGTGGCCGTTCATGGGGTGTCCGTGGTTCAGGAGCGCGCGAGCATGCGCTGGACCGCCTCGAGGTGCTCGGGCTCGTTGTGGCACATGCCCTGGAAGGCGGCGCACAGGTCGAGGAAGTCCTTGAGCTCCATGCGCTGCGCCATCTTCATCAGGCGCTTGGTCAGGCGCAGCGCCTTGGGCGGCTGGGCGGCGAAGCGCGCGGCCATGTCGTGCGCGCGCGCCAGCAGCTGGTCGTGCTCGACCACGTCGAGCACGATGCCGAGCGTCTTCGCCTCGTCGGCGCCGACGATGCGGCCCGACAGCGTGAGCTCGAAGGCCTGCTGGTAGCCGATCAGGCGCTGCATGAACCATGCGCCGCCATCGCCGGGGATGATGCCGAGGTTGAGGAAGGTCTCGCCGAACTTGGCCTTGGTCGACGCGATGCGGATGTCGGCCATGTTGGCGAGGTCGAAGCCGGCGCCGATCGCCGGGCCGTTGACCGCGGCGATGATCGGCACCTCCACCGCCTGCAGCGCCAGCGGGATGCGCTGGATGCCGCGGCGGTAGCGAGTGGCGACCTCGGCCACGTCGCCGGCGAAGTCGCCGCCGCGCGCGGCCATGTCCTTGACGTTGCCACCGGCCGAGAAGGCCGCGCCTTCGCCGGTGATGACGAGCACAGAGACCTCGTCGCAGGCGTTCACCCATTCGGCCACATTGACGATGTCGTCGATCAGCGCGGTGCCGGTGAGCGCGTTGCGCACGTCGTCGCGCGCCAGCGTGAGGGTGGCGACGCGGTTGTCGAGTTGCAGGCGGGCGTCGTGGACGGTGGGCAGGGTCATCGGGCGGTCTCCTTGTGCGGACGGGGCGTGTGGTGTGCGCGCCGTGTGCGGTGCGGGGTGGGCGTCAGCGCCAGGTTCTGAGCGCGAGCGCGTCAGCGCGGGTTCTTGAGCGGTTCGGGCAGCTTCAGGGTACCGGAATCGGAGAAGCGCATGCCACCGAGCAGGCCGCCGGCGAGCCGGCCGCGCAGCGCGTAGGGCACCTCGGCCCTGCTGCCGTCCGCGCCCTCGATCACGCCGAGCGCCTGGCGCACCACCGCGATCGCCGACACCGACACGGGGATCTCGATCAGGGTTTCGCCAAAGCGCGCCACGCTGCCCGTGCGGTCGCTGACGCCGCTGGCGAAGGGGCGGCCGTTGAGGTCGAGGTCGAGCGCCAGGCCGTCGAAGTCGATCGCGGTCTCGTTGGGGTTCTGCACCCGCAGCTTGACCTTGAAGCGCATCTCCATGCCTTCGCCAGGGATGGGCTCGAGGCCGACGACGTTGATGCGCACCGGCTCGCGGTACGCGAGGCTGGCGCAGCCGGCGAGCATGAGGCTGGCGAGGAGGAGGACGAACAGCGCGGCATGGGCGCGCGCATCGTGGAAACGCGGCAAGGCATCGGCATGGCGCATGGCCTGGACTCCTGAGCGAGAGGGCAGCGGGGGGCGCAGCACGCTGCACCCGTCGGTGCATTCTAACTGCGCCGTCCGCCCCGTCTGCCATCCATGCGCATCACGAGGGAATGCACCCGGCGCCTTGCATTTTGAATTGTGCCCGCGGCCGGTCTATACCGGATGCAAGGGGTGTCGTCGAACGCCGGGCCGAGCGGGATGAAACCGCCCGGATCCGTGGCTGACGGCACCCGCCGACACCCGCACATCGTCATCCGATCCTCATCCAGGAATGCGACCTCATGGCTGCCTCGCTGGCCGGGCCTGCTGCCGAAGTGTTGCGCTTCGCCCTGCTGCCTGCGGACGCGGCGGTCGGGCGCGTGCTCGCGCGCTACGGCGAACTGGCGCTGGTGGCGGTCGTGGGGCCGGCGCCACCGCAGGCGTGGGCGAGCTGGACCGACCTCGATCCGGTGGCGGTCAATGGCGTGGCGCGCGTGCTGCCGCCAGGTGTGTTCGCGCCCGGGGCCGGCCCGCGTTGCATCCTGCGTTTTGCCGGCCCGATCGCCCCCGCCTGGCGCGAGACGCTCGCTGCGCTCGGCTGGGTGCTGCGCTTCGACTGCCCGCCGTTCGGCGTCTGCGCCGACATCGGCCCCGATGTGGACGCCCTGCGCGCGGCCTTGCCGACGCTGCGCGCCATCGGCCCTTACGAGGCCGAGGACTGCGCCCGCGCCGGCAGCGGTCGGGTCGACGCCCTGCCGCAGACCTTCGACGCGGTGGCCTTCACCGAGGCCGACCGTGCGCGGCTCGAGCAGGCGCTTGCCGACGCCGGCCTGCAGGTGGTCGAGACCAGCCGCTACAAGCTGCGCGTGGTCGGTGGGCCCGGCGCGGTCGGACACCTGCGCGATGCGGTGGGGGTGAAGATCGCCGATCCGGGCGCGCTGCCGCGTCTGGCCTCGGCTTCGCTCGCCCTTGCGATCGGCGTGCTCCCCCCGCCTGCGACACCGAGCGACGATGATCCACCCGGTGATGGCGAACTGATCGCCTTCGCCGACACCGGACTGGGCACGGGCGAGCCCGCCGCGCCGCATCCCGACTTCGCCGGCCGGGTGCACGCCATCCATAGCTGGCCGGTCGCCGCCGGCTGGGCGACCTTCGTGCGCACGCCGGCCGCAGACGACGGCGGCGCCGACCGCGGCAGCGGGCACGGCACGCACGTGGCCGGACTGGCGGCAGGCGACGGCAGTCAGAGCGCCGGCCGGCTGCGCGGCATCGCGCCGGGTGCCCGCATCCTGATGCAGGCGATCGAGCAGTACATCGACCCGCTGCCGGCGTGGCGCAGTCAGTTGCCGCCCGGCTTCTATCTCGCCGGCCGGCCGCTCGACCTGCGCGAGCTGCTCGAACAGGCGCGCGCCGCCGGCGCTGCCATTCACGCCCATGCCTGGGGGGTGGAGGCGGCCGGCGCCTATACCGACGACAGTTGGGAATGCGACCATTTTCTGCACGCGCACCCCGAGTCCTTGCTGATCTTCGCCGCCGGCAATGCCGGGCGCGACCGCAACCGCGACGGCCGGGTCGACGCCGGCACGCTGTATGCGCCGGCGAGCGCCAAGAACGTGCTCGGCGTCGGCGCCACCGAGGGGCCGGATGTGGGCGTTGGGCTGCGCGGCGGCTGGGCGGCGCTCGACGCGGCGGGCACGCGCTTTCCCGATCCCGCCCAGCGTGCGGCGCCGGTGTCGGGCAACAGCGAGCGCCTCGCCCTGCTGTCGAGTTGCGGACCGACGCTCGACGGCCGCATCAAGCCCGAGCTGTGCGCCCCCGGCACCAACCTCGCCGCGCCGCGCAGCACCGCGACCTCGGCGCGCGGCTGGGGGCTGGCGAACCCGCTTCCCTGGTACCAGTACCTCGGCGGCACCTCGATGGCGACCGGCGTGGTCGCTGGCGCCGCCGCCGTGCTGCGTCAGCGCTGGCGCCTGGCGCTCGGGCGTGCACCGGGCGGCGCGGCGCTGAAGGCGCTGCTGATCCACGGCGCGCAGCCGGTGCGCCGGCGCGACGGCCGCGGCGAGGAGGACCGCCACTGCGCCGGCTTCGGCCGCCTGTGGTTGGCCGCCAGCCTGCCCGCCGCGGACGGTCCGGCGCTGGTCGAGGATCGCGACGGCCTGGCGACCGGCGGCCTGCGCGAGATCGCCTGGCAGGGCCCCGGCCGCCTGCGCGCGGTGCTGTGCTGGTACGACGCGCCGGGCGAGACCCTGGTCAATGATCTCGACCTCGTGCTGCTCGACGCCGGCGGTGCGGTGCGCGCCTGGGGAAACCACCCGGCGGGCGGCAGCGGCAGCCCCGACCGGCGCAACACGGTCGAGTGCATTGATCTCGAACTGGAGGCGGGGCGGTGGACCTTGCAGGTGCGCGGCGTGAACGTGCCGCTCGGGCCGCAGTCCTGGGCGCTGGCGGTGAGCCCGGGCGTGGTGCAGGCGGTCGCGCCCGAGCCGCCGGCGCCCGGCCCCACGACGCCCGAACCCACGACGCCCGAACCCACGACGCCCGAACCCACGACGCCCGAACC
>JAANMY010000668.1_pt1 | contig 46062 bp, 40 predicted proteins | sample 7279691 | NCBI WGS metagenome assembly JAANMY01 (sample SAMN14094543, study PRJNA606508) | bioreactor metagenome | isolation source: A lab-scale SPAN reactor treating ammonium-rich wastewater day 388 | place: Ireland: Galway | collected 2018-02-07 | reverse complement strand
AAGGGCTGATACCCGCCCGAAACGAGAAGAGGGACGCCCGCGGGCGTCCCTCTTGCGTTTTCGGCGCGCTACTTCATTTCCAGCTTCACCGCTTCCAGCACCGTTTCACTGGATCCGGTTTTGATCAGCTTCTTCACCATCGCGCCCTCGGAAATCCACTCCGTGACCTCTTTGCCCTTGTCGGAAGTCTTGTACACGTCGCAGGTGAACTCGCCGGCCTCGGTCTTCAGCTTTACGCCGGTTTCGGCGGGCTTGCCGTAGTCCTTGTCCCAGCTTTCCTTCGTGAGCTCGGATTCGCTGGCCACGGCCTTCGCGTCGGGCGTGCCGGTCTCGTCGCAGGCCACGATGCTCACCTTGGCCGAGGTTTCACCCGCGCTGGTCACCGTGCGGCGCTGGTACTTGGTGTCGCGCCCGGTGCCGCTGATCTTCAGCACCATGTGGTTGTCCGCGGCCGCGTAGAAGCGCGGCATCTGGGACTTCACCTCGGGCTGCGGGTCGGACTTCACTTCGCCGGCGCCGGCTTTCTGGAATGCCGACAGCCAGACCACGTCCTTGCCGTTGGTGGTGGTCTTGACCACGCCGCCGCAGGGCACGTCCTTGCAGAAGTAAATCGAGCTGGCGGCTTCGCCGATGGCCCAGTCGGCCACGTCGCACTTGAGGGTGACGCCGGACAGCACCAGGTCCTGCTGGCTCCACTTGGTGTTGGTGGCGTCCTTGCCGTAGGGCAGCTTGCTCTGCAGCTTGATCGAGTTCCAGGCCTTGGTCAGCTCCTGCTCGCTGGTGAGCTGGTCCTTGGCGAAGGTGGAACGCTTGTAGGTAACGTTCTTGCCGTCCACCTTCACGACATCCCAGCGGACCTTGTTGCCGCCCTCCATCGAGTACTCGGCCCAGTCGCCTTTCTGGGCGGTGGCCCAGGTGTTCCAGCCCTTGGCCCATTCGCCTTCCTTGGCCTCGGCGCTCACGGGCGCCTGGTGCCATGCCAGCAGCGCCAGCACGAAACAGAGCGCTGCCGCGCGTGTCAGGTGATGCATGCCTCCTCCTCCTCAAAAGGGGTGCTTTGGCCCGCCACAGTGTAACGGCCGAGCGCCTTTCCGCCTACTGAAGATTCAGCGCGGTCAGCTCGGATACCGTCTCGCCTTCGGGGCCGCGCAGCACTTCACGCACGGTGATGCCGTTCCACTTCCAGGTGGTGCGTCCGGCCGAATCATCCGTGGAACGGATCGCGGGAAAGCTGCCGGCCGGCGTGACCACCAGCTCTTCGACCTGCCCCGCGTAGGCCATCAGGGTATCCGGCGCATCCGGCACTTCGTGCACGCTGTCGGCGGCGGAAATCTCGTTGCCGTCCGCGTCGAGACTGGCGGTCCGGCAGGTCGCCTTGCCGTCGGCGAGCTGCGTGATCTCGCAGCGGACCACCGTGGTGCTGTCGCCGGCGGTCGTGGTCAACTCGTAGGAGTTTCCCTGCGTGCGGAAGAAAGCCTGCTCGTCGTGGCCGAGGTCGAACTCGGTCAGTTCCATCGAGTAGTCCTTGGCGGCCATTGCCACCAGCACGCCCGGCCAATTGACGCTGGACCAGGTCTCGTAGCCACCCTGTTTCGTGTACCAGCACAGGAACTCGCCGGCCGGGCAGCTTTTGAGCTGCATGCCGGTATCCGCGAACGGCGCGGAGTCGCGCTCGATGGCGCTGCCGGTGAACTGCATTTCCTGGTCCTGGCTGAAGCTGGGCTTGCCCTTGTCGTCGAGCACCGACATGGTCCAGCTGGCGCTGTTTTCCCGCGCTTCCTTGACGCGGTACTGCATCTTGCTGGTAGTGCCGAGGCCGACGCCGCCCTTGCCGCCGATGCGGATGGAGGTTTCCTGCGTCCACTTGCGGCCCTGTTTGCGGTACAGCAGCCAGGGATCGACGGGCGCCTCCAGGAATGACTGCAGGTTCATGATGGTGGTGCCGTTTTCGCGCATCTCGACGTGCTTCACGACCAGCGGGTGAAACTCAGTGCTGATCCAGCTCGTGCGCTGGGCGCCTTCGATGTCCAGTTTCACTTTCTTGCAACGGAACTTGCGCCAGCCCAAATCAAGCTCGACGCTGGGGGCGTCTTTGCCGGCATCGGCCCGCGACTTGTGGTTCGGGTCATCAAGCTGGTAGTTCGCATCCGAGCTGCTGACGCTGCCGCGACCAGCGCTGCCGATCTGGCTGCGCACCTGGGCGCGTCCGTCCTTGACCTCGCGGACCCAGCCGCTGGAGATCTGCACGCTGGGCCCGGAGCCTCGCTGCCAGGTGATCACCCGATGGCTCCAGCTGCGGCCCTTGACGCGGTAGAGGTTCATGAGCTGCACGGCCGGATCGACCTCTGCCGCAGGCTTCGGGTCCTGGGCGAAGTTAACGGAGCCGGCAAGCAAGAACAGCGCAAGTGACAGGCAGAAACGTTTCATGGCGTCTCCGAAACGAGCAGCCCGCAGTCTACTAAGGCAGCGCGGAAACGCCGCAAGTGATTCCCAAACGAAAGCGGGCGCCCGCAGGCGCCCGCTTTGTGGATTCGGAAGTCAGCTATTCGTTGAACTCGATCAGTTCCAGGCTTGCCGCCTTGACCACGATTCCGGGGTACTTCTTCATCATCCAGGTCTTACCGTCGTCGTAGCTGATGCAGTCGTACTTGCCGGCCTTGCACTCAACGTTCTTCTCGATGGGCTTGGGAGTGTCGACGCGCGCATCGGGCACGTCTTCCGGCTTGGTGAACTTCAGGGGCACTATGGTCGGCTCCGTCAACGCATTGCCGTTCATGAACGCCTGGTTCTCCAGGTCGCAGCCATCCTCCGTGACGTTCTTGACGGTGGTCTTCATGGTGAAGCCGCCGGCCGTTTCGTAGGTCCAGTTGCGGCCTTCTTTGCGGTAGGTGGCCCAGGGGTCGGTGTCGCCGGCTTCGTCTTTCTTGTCGTCCTTCTTGTCGGCCTCGGTGGACTTGTCCTCGATCTTCAGGTCTTTGTGGGCTTCCTTCAGGGCTTCCAGTGTGTCGTACCAGGTGATCTTGGATTCACCCGAGGCCCACTTGAACTCCAGAACCGCGAAGCCGTCGCCACCGCTAAAGTCCTCGGCGATCAGGGCGGCGTTTTGCTCATCCACAACGTAAACCTTGTCGTGAAGCTTGCAGTACTTGCCTTTGAGGTCATCGGCCTCAGCGTCACAGCCGGACTCGCGATTGCCGCCGGTCAGGGTTTTGGGGGCGGAGCCCGTCTTCGCGAACGCGACACGCGCGTAGTTCCGCAGACTGTTCAGCAACTTCTCGCCTTCAGCCCGGCGCACTTCCTGGCTCACGGCCGGCTTGGCGTCTTCCTTCTCGACCTTGGGTGTTTCCTTCTCCTGGGCCAGCGGCGACGGGGCCGCGAACACGACCAGCAGGGCCGCGGCCGCCATGGCCGCGCACAGTTGCTTCAGTTTCATGGGATTCTCCTTGGAAGGATGACGGTACTCCATCGCGCCTCGGAGACGGATTAGACAGTGCCGGCAACCCTGTGTCCACAGTCTCAAGGCGAGATCGACCGGGCCAAACGAAAGCGGGCGCCCGCAGGCGCCCGCTTTGTGGACTTCTTTGACAGGGCTACTTGGCGTTCAGCTCGACCAGTTCCATGGTCACCGCGCCGTCGTACTCGGACTTCACGACGCAGCCGTACTTGGTGCTGGTCCAGCTCTTGCCCTTCTTGCCGTTCATCTCGTACTCGACCCAGTCGGTGTCCCAGTCGCCGACCTTCTCGCTACCCTTGCCCAGTTCCTTGTAGCCTTCCGCGGGTGCTGCAGCTTCGCCGGTGGGACGCTTGGCTTCGCCGTCAGTCGGCGCCATCCAGTCGGCTTCGCCCATCTTCATGGACTGCTTGAGCTTTGCAACGCCGTCGGCAACAGACACAACCTCTGTCTTCTGAAGCATGCCGCCGCTCATCTTGTAGGTCCAGTTGGCGCCCTCCTTGTACAGGGCGTCCCACTGGGCAGCCGGGTCGGCCGCGGCCGCCTTGTCGTCGCCACCGCCGCCGCAGGTGCCGGCCTTGTTGCCGGTGCTGGGTGCCGCGTTGTTGCCGCCGCCGCCACCGCAAGCCACCGCCACAACGGCGATCAGGCACAGAAGGCTGAAAAGAATGCTCTTACGCATGTATCTCTCCCTGGTTTGTAATGTGTTCAGGTCAGTACTGCCTAAAACCGTGGCTTGCCAGTAAGCACAAGATATGCCATATCTAATCGGGGTGTCATGAGGCCTTGAATCTAGGGCTTTCGGCCCGGCAACCAGGACTGGGCGAGAATGATACTGTCAAGTATCTTGGCCCCGTGTAAGAAAAGTTGACACGCCATGCCCATCTACGAGTACAGACACACAGGCAAAGTCGGCGACACCTGTGAAGAGACATTCGAGATCTTCCAGAAAATGTCCGACGAACCCCTTACCAAATGCCCCGTCTGCGGCCACCCCGTAGAGAAGATCCTCTCGCGCTTCTCGGGCGGAGCGGATAAGCTGGCGCCCAGCCGGCTCAAAGAGCTCGGCTTCAGCAAGTGGGTGCGCCGCGACAAGGGCACCTACGAGCGCGAATAACCCCGGAATTCCCCCCTCTGAGCACACGATGAAGTTCACACGCTGGACGATCCTTGCCCTGCTGGCCCTCTGCCTTGCCGCTTGCGGACCCGAAGACGACGAAGAAGAGGAAATCAAGCCGATCAACATCACGCCAGGCGTAGCGCTGGAGCAGCCCTCACTGCCCACGCACCCGGCGCTTGACCCGGCCGTGGCCTACGACGGCACGCGCACACACCTGGTTTACAGCCAGTGGGACGGCGTCAGCCAGTACGACCTGATGTACACCAACCGCCTGGGCGCTGGCAGCTACGTGGCGCCGGCGCCGATCTTCCCGGCCTCCACGGGCGACAGCCTGAACGCCCACGTGTTCCTGGACGGGGCGGGCACCCTGCACATGGTGTGGCAGGAGGGCACCTCGCCGAACCGCGAGATCTACTACGCCACGCGCACCTCCGGCGGCGTGATCTCCACCCCCACCAACCTGACCAACACCAGCGAAGACGAGGCCGACCCGCGCGTCCACGTGGACAGCAGCGGGCGCATCCACGTGGTGTGGACGGGCGGTACACCCCCACCCAACCCCACCACCGCGATCTTCTACCGGCGCACCCAGGGCGCCCTGTTCCTGGCGGCGGTGATCCTTCCCAAGGCTGCGGGCAACCAGCCGGCGGAAATGGCCGACCTTTGCACCGACGCGGGCGACCGCATTTACGTGGTGTGGTCCGAAAGCGACGGCACCAGCCGCAACATCCGCATGGTGCGCAGCGACGACAACGGCGCGAACTTCGGCGGCGTCGGCAGCGGCTTTGCGGCCACGGGCAGCGTGGACATGACCACCCCCCGCGTGCAGGGCGGCCTGGACGGTGAAGTGTTCCTGGCCTTCGTGGGCCAGGCGCTCAACGGCGACCGGGCGCTGTTCGCGAGCTACACCCGCACAGGTGGCACGTTCGCCTCTCCGGGGCAGCTGATCACCAGCCAGACCGGCGGCATCCGTGACCCGGAAATCGCGGCATTCAAGCGGCCTGACGGCAACTACACGGTGATGGTCGTGTGCCAGGACGGGCCGGTGGGCGGAGGCGCGGTGCTGCTGAAATCGAGCCACGACAACGCAGAGAACTGGCCTGGCGCTCCGGTTGACTTGAGCCAGGGCAACAGCCAGCCCTCGACCAACGTCACGCCGGTGCTGGCGCTGGATGACAACCAGGTGGTGGTGTGCTGGGCGGCGCAGCCGCAGGGCGGCGGGATCGCGCGTACCTGGACCAGCACCAGCGACTACACGCTGCCTTAATCCGTGACAGGCATGCGCTTATGGAATTTTGCACGACGGGCCAAGCGAACCATTGACATTTTGAACGCAAACCCTATGGTTTTCTGCCCTTGAGAGTTCGCAGCCTCGTCACAATCCGTGGCGGGGCGTCGTTTATTGGAGTCATGAATGTCCACAGCGGTTGCCGCCGACCTCCTCAGCGAAGTTACCGAAAACAAGAGCCCCGACGTGAAGCACCTGCTCGAGCTGCGTGAGCAGCTGCTGGCAGAGCCCGGCCTGCGCAGGCAGGTCGACGTCGCCCTCGACAACTGGAGCGCGACCCGTGAGCGTCAGGGCGTGCTGCTCTACCTGCTGGGCCGCCTGGAGCGCGCGCTGAACGTGCTGGAGACCGAGGCTTCAGCAGCCTGGGCGAAGCACTTCCTGGCGCGCGCGCTGGTCGATTGCGGGCACTACGCCCGCGGCGAAGAAATGCTGGCCGCCGAGTTCAAGTCGAACAAGGATCTCGACGTGCTGGTGCCGCTGTACCGCGCCCAGCTGATGCAGGGCAAGTACGCGGACGCCGAGAAGACGCTGAAGGCCTTCAAGGGCGAGCACCCGACCATCAAGGCCTTCATCACCGAGCTGAAGTACCGCAACGGCGACCTCGAAGGCGCCATGGACGACATCGTCGCCCTCTACAACGAGGCGCCGACCGACCGACAGGTTGCCTTCGTGTACGCGCAGATCGCCCAGGCCGCCGGCGACGACGAGGCCGCCCGCCGGGCCTATGAGCAGATCGCGCAGCATCCGCCCGTGTCGGTGGACGTGCTGATCAACCTCGGCACGCTTTACGAAGACGAAGGCCACTGGGACCTGGCCATCAAGTGCTACGAGACGGTGCTTGCCGCCTACCCGACCCACGCCCGCGCCCGCCTGTACAAGCGCGACGCCGAGTCCAGCAAAAACATGTTCTACGACGAGGATCGCGAGCGCAAGGAAGACAAGCGCCTGCAGATCCTGCGCACCCCGGTCACCGACTTCGAGTTGTCGGTGCGCTCGCGCAACTGCCTGCAGAAGATGAAGATCGACACCCTGGGCGACCTGATCCTGAAGACGGAATCGGAGTTGCTCAGCTACAAGAACTTCGGAGAAACCAGCCTGCAGGAAATCAAGGCGATCCTCGGCAGCAAGGGCCTGCGCCTCGGCATGCGCACCGAGGAAGCCCTGGCCTACGCGCCGCCCGAAGAGGGTGCCGCGCCCGTGGTCAGCGCCGGCGACCAGCTCGCCCAGCCGATCGAGACGCTGGAACTTTCCGTGCGCTCGCGCCGCTGCATGGAGCGACTTGGCATCAAGACCATCGCCGAACTGGTCGATTACAGCGAGGCGGAACTCATGGCCGCGCCCAACTTCGGCCAGACCTCGCTCAATGAAGTGCGCCAGAAGCTTGCGGAACTGGGGCTGGCACTCAAGGAATAACCCTGGCCGGGACGACGTCCCGCGCGAACACAGGGGAAGGAACGCGGAGCTGCAATGTCGGATGCCACGGGCACTGTTACCGACCCGCTAGAGTACCGGGAAGGTCGCGGCGCCCTGGACTTCGGCATGCTCGCCGTACGCAACGGCCTGCTTACCGCCGAGCAGCTGGACCAGTGCCGCGCCAAGCAGGCCGCCAGCGCCAACCTGGGCGAAAACCGTACGCTCAAGGACATCATCCTCACCGATCGGCTGATGACCGAGGAGGAGTGCCTCCGCGTAGAGCGCGCCCAGCAGCAGCTGACCCAGGACCGCGAGCGCAAGCAGGACCTCAAGTTCAAGGGCTACGAGATCATCAGCACCCTGGGCGAAGGCGGCCTGGGCAGCGTGTTCAAGGCCCGCCAGGTCAGCATGAATCGCCTGGTCGCCTTCAAGGTGCTGCACAACCAGTGGATCAGCGACGACGAGTTCCGCAAACGCTTCGTGCTCGAGGCCCGCATCGTCGGCAAGCTCAGCCACCAGAACCTGATCCAGGTTTATGACGTCGGCCGCGAAGGCGACTACTACTACTTCAGCATGGAGTTCGTTGACGGCCGCACCGTCGAGGATTTGATCCGCGAGGCCCCGCGCAAGCAGATGGAGGTTGGCCGCGCGGTGGACATCTGCATCCAGACCCTGCGGGCGATCAACTACTACAAGGACTTCGACATCGTCCACCGCGACATCAAGCCGAGCAATATCATGATCACGCGCTCGGGCCTGGTGAAGCTGGGCGACTTCGGCTTCGTGAAGAGCAAGCTGGACAAAGAGCTCGGCTACGAGGGCATGGTGCTGGGCACGCCGGACTACATCGCGCCCGAGCAGGCCATGGGCAAGGACGACGTAGACTACCGCGCCGACATCTACAGCCTGGGCGCCACGCTGTACCACATGCTGACCGGCCGTCCGATGTACGACGGCACGCCCAGCAAAGTGATGCTGGCGCACACGCGCACGCCGATGCCGGACCCGCGCACCTACCGGCCCAGCCTGTCGGACGACGTGGTGAACGTGCTGATGCGCATGCTGGAGAAAGACCCCAACAAGCGCTACGCCAACATCACCAGCCTGTTCGCGGACCTGGAGGCGCTGCGCGACGCGCACACGGCCAAGGCGGCCACCAAGTACGAGATCGGCAAGAGCAGCATCATGCGCGCGCTGAACATCGAGAAGAGCCGCCACAACGAGATGGCAGAAAAGATCAAGGCCGCCGAGGCCAAGGCCGAAGCAGCCTCAGCCGCCGCCAAGGTAGCCTGGGGCGTGGCCGCAGGCGCCTGCATCGCCGCGATCACCTTCCTGATCCTGTGGCTGGCAACGTAGGGGCGGCCCCGTGTGGCCGCCCGGGCCGCCACGTGGGGCGGCCCCTACAGCCTTTCCCAGTACTCCCAAAACGTCGGGTAGCTCTTCGACACGCACTCCGGGTGTTCGATTTCCAGCGGCACGCGCAGGCCGGCGATGGCGAAACTCATGGCCATGCGGTGGTCGTCGTAGGTACGCACGCTAACCCGTCTGCTCCTCGGGGAAGCAGTGCTTCCCCTGCGGTTCGTCTGCTTCGCAGGCTGCTCCGGGCTCCTGTTCCCCGTACCGTCCGCTTCCAGTCCTGTGGCTGGCGACTTAGAATCTGCCAACATTTGTTTGGTTCAGCCAAATCCGTTCGCATAAGGCAGACGTTACTACTCCATCATGGCCAAAGATGGCTCTCGCCTGTGGTCCTGGATTCTGCGCTGCCTCGCTGCCCTGGTCGCAGTGATCGTCCTGTTTGTGGCCTTTGAGTTGGTTGCTTCCAGTGAATTTGTCCATCGCTCGCAATCTCAGTTGGATGTTTCAACCGGCCGCATCAGGAACGTCTCGTGGTGGTTCGGTGTCGAGTCGGCAAGCGAGCCCGAGGACACATTTGTTTCCCGGCAGTTGCGCGGGGAAGTCGTGGGCGAGCAATCTTGGAAACCCCTCACGACGCGATGGGGTGCATCGTGGGTCCAGTCTCACGGCCACAGCGGCACGGATCGCCTCTGGGGGCACTGCGACGACCTGGAAAAGTGGTGGGACCAGGCCGGATTTACGAAAGAGGCACGTTCGGAGAGTGCGCGTTCCATTCTGATACTGCTGCAGCAAGAGGACTGGTGGGATCTCACCACTGCCTATCTTGACGCCATCAAGCTGCGCGTAGAGCAGCTATCTTCCGAACCAGTCAATGAGCGACGAACGGAAGTACAGGACTTACCGGACTTGAACGATCTCCGGACAGCTGAGGACTAGTCCAACTTCGACCAGTATTCCCAGAACGTCGGGAAGCTCTTGGACACGCACTCCGGGTTTTCGATTTCCAGGGGCACGCGCAGGCCGGCGATGGCGAAACTCATGGCCATGCGGTGGTCGTCGTAGGTACGCACGCTAACCCGTCTGCTCCTCGGGGAAGCATTGCTTCCCCTGCGGTTCGTCTGCTTCGCAGACTGCTCCGGGCTCTGGTTTCCGATCCCGTCGATCTCCAGCCAGTCCTCACCCGCTCGTGTTTCGACACCCAGCTTCTTCAACTCCGCCTGCAGGGCGGCAATGCGGTCGGTCTCCTTGACGCGTAAAGTCGCCAGGCCGGTCAGGCGCGACGTGCCCTTTGCGAAGGCGCAGATCACCGCCAGTGTCTGGGCGCAATCGGGCAGGGCGGCCAAGTCGGCATTTATCGCCTGCAGCGGGCGGCCACTTGGGGCCGCCCCTACGCCCAGCCCGTTTGGAAACTCGAGAATCTCGCAGCCCATCTGGCCCAGCAACTCGACGAACTTCACGTCGCCCTGCACGCTCCGTCGTGTCAGCCCGTCAATCACGCACTTGCCGCCCGTCACAGCCGCAGCACCCCAGAAGTAACTCGCGGCCGTGCCATCCGGCGGGCAGGTGTACGTGGCGCGGCCTGCCAGGCCGCGGCTTTTCGGCTCCAGCGCATGAAAGCGCCGGTAATCATCACGCTCGACCTCGAAGCCGAACTCGCACATCACCTCGAGGGTGATGTCCGCGTAGGGCTTGCTGGCCAGCTCGCCCTCGATTTCGATCTCGATGCCGCCCGCGCGCGTGGGCCCCACCATCAGCAGCGCCGACAGGAACTGGCTGCTGACGTCGCCACGCAGCCGGCACTTGCCGCCGCGCAGGGACGCCCCCTCAATCTCCAGCGGCACGCAACCCGGCTTGCCTTTCTCAACGATCTGCGCGCCGAGCTGCCGCAGTGCGCCGATCAATTCCCCCATCGGCCGTTCGCGCATGCGCTCGTTGCCGTCCAGCAGGAACTGGCCCGGCAACACAGTCAGCAGCGCGGCCGTGAAACGGGTGACGGTGCCGGCCGGCCCGGTGTAGATCTGCACGCGGTAGGGTGAAGGCGGCAGGCCGGGCTGGGGCGCGACGGTGACTTCCTTCGAAAGCGGATTGGGGCGCCGCACGGAGAGGCCCAGGTTGGCCAGCACGTTCAGCATCAGGCCGGTGTCATCGGCGGGCGAAAGGTTATGGATGGTGCAAGCCGAGCCCGAAAGCGCCGCACAAACCAGCGCCCGGTTCGAAAACGACTTCGAGCCCGGCAACTCCAGCCGGACGTCGAAGGGTTTCGCCAGCGGCCTGAGATTGCGATTTGCCACGCTACCCCAGTCCCCGCAGGTGCTTGTAGTTAGCGACGCAGAGGTCGGCGAGGCGGTTTGCTTGCTCGGCCGTGATGTCGGGTCCGAAGCTGATGCGAATGCAGCCGATGGCGTCTTCCCAGCTTAAACCCATCGCCGCCAGCACGTGGCTGGGGTCGGTTTCGCCGGGCGCGCAGGCGCTGCCGAGGCCGACGCAGTAGCCCTGCTCGCCGAGCTCGATCGCGAGGGCCTGGCCCTCGATCTCGAGAAAACTGATGTTGCTGATGTTCGGCAGCCTTGGCGCGCCCCGGCCGTTGATGCGCACGTGCTTGCCCAGGCCCTCGAGAATGCGGCCTTCCATGGCGTCGCGGACGGCGGCCACGCGCGGCCAGGTCTTTTCGCGCTCCGCCTCGGCCAGCTCCATGGCCTTAACCATGCCCGCCATGCCGGGCAGGTCCTCGGTGCCGGCGCGGAAGCCCCATTCCTGGGGGCCGCCCACGATCAGCGGCGCGATGCGGTTGGTCATGTCGTTGTAGAGCAGGCCCATGCCCTTGGGGCCGCCGAACTTGGCGCTGGCCAGCGTCATCAGGTCGGCACCGAACTCCCTGGGCCGCAGCTGCACTTTGCCGTAGGCCTGCACCGCGTCGCAGTGGAACTTCGCGCCAGCCGCGTGGGTAATCTTTGCGACCTCTGCCACTGGCTGGATCACGCCGGTTTCATTGTTGGCGTACATCACGCTGACCAGCGCGGTCCTGTCCCCCACCAGCTTGCGCAGCTCGGCCAGGTCCAGCACGCCGTCGGTGTTCACCGGCGCGTAGTGTACGCGCACGCCTTCGCGCTCAAGGCGCTCGGCCTCCAGCAGCACGGCGTGGTGCTCGATCCTGCTGATCACCAGCTCGCGCCGCTCCGGTCCCGCGTTGGCCAGCATGCCGCGCAGAGCCAGCGCGTCGCCCTCGGTGCCGCCGCTGGTGAAGATGACTTCGCGCGGGTCGGCGCCGATGCAGGCGCCCGCGCGCTTGTGCAGCTCTTCGAGGTGACGCTTGGCAATGTAGGCCAGCGGGTGGTGCGCGCCCGGGTTGCTGTACTGCTCGAGCGCGTACTTCTCGATCTCGGCCAGGGCCTCACGCCGGCAGGGCGCGCCGGCGGCGTAATCGCAATAGACGTACTGCTTGGTTGTCGGTTGTCGGTTGTCAGTTGTCGGCATCATGCCTTCTTCGATCTATCGCGGAGTGAGCGCTTCAGTCCGTTCAGGAGGCGACCTGTCTCGTCCAATATCAAGAGTACTGATGCAACTTGTTCTGTGTTGGAATACTTACGGCGCTCTCCAATGAGCAGCTGAGTCCGCACCTCCATTAGTGAACCGTACGCAATCGCAAGGAATCGGCCGAAATCACCTTCATTCTTTCTTCCTTGGCCTTCGGCGATGTTGCTGGGCACTGAGACCGCCGCGCGCCTCACCTGGTTTGTCAGGCCATATTGTTCCGCTTTTGGCCATGATTCAGTCAGCGTGTAAACCTGATCAACCAGATCCATGGCACGTTGCCACGCGTGAAGGTCTTCAAATCCGTATGTCTGCGCCTTTGTCATCCTGTTTACTGACGACCGACAACTGACAACTAGCCCCTCTTCGGGCGCGGCAGCACCACGATGCTGGGCGGCTTCGTGGGGCAGGCCTGCACGCATAGACCGCAGCCGGTGCAGATGCGGGAATCGACTTTGGGCATGGTGGCGTCAAAGTCAATGGCGTTGGGATCGAGCGGGCAGGCCTCGTGGCAGGCGCGGCAGGTCTTGCCGAGGTAGCCGAGGCAGGTGTCGGGCTCAACCACTGCGATGCCGATGCGGATCTCCCCCACCGGCGTCTTCTGCAGCGCGCCGGTCGGGCACACCTCCATGCAGTCTCCGCACAGGGTGCAGGGGCCGTGGTTCGGGCGCAGGATCGGCGTGCCTTCGGTGCCGCCGTCCTTGCCGTTGCTGCGGATGATCACCTTCTCGGGGCAGACCTCGACGCACTTGTTGCACTTGCTGCAGACTTCGTTGAAGCGGTCCTCGTGGATTGCCCCCGGCGGCCGGAAGAACTTGCGGCCGTGCATGTCTGTGAAGTCGCGTGGCAGGGCGGCGTGCTTGGAGACGCCGCCTTCATAGAGCTTCTTGAACAGGTCCGGGTCCCAGTTTTGCACGATGCGCGAGCCGGGCACCAGGCGGGTGGCGGTCTTGACGGCGTCACCGGCCAAGCGGCGCAGCGCCTCGCGTTTTTCAGGGTTCTCGGGTTTGTCCTGCTCGGCCATGGCACCAGATTACAGGCCTGCGCAAGAATCCAAAGGGCCGGAAACAGAACCGCGCCCCAAGGGCGCGGTGTCAGGCAGACTTCTTGCGCTTCGGGTCTCGTCGTTTCTTCGAATCACGGCGATGAAAAACAACTGACTCCAGCTCGACCTTCTTGCCGTCAACAATGGTCCAGCGTTTCGCCGTAAACTTTTCTTTGGGCTTCGATTCCGCCATCACATCTCGCCGAAAAACACCTGCCGTGAGCCAAACAGGAGCGATGTCTCCGCGTCTCTCACTTCAATAGTATAACTCCCGGGAAGCGCGCCGGACAGCCCTACGGGCAGTTCCACCACCTCTTCTATACGCCCGGACAGATTTCTGAGCACCAGCGTCTGTTCGGATTCGTAGGTAGATTTGCCGCCCTCCCTGACCAGGTCGAGCTCGTAGCTGAATCCTTCCGGGGCCTCAAACTCGAGGTAAACCGCAATCCTGTCCGGCACCGCAGGTAACGACCGAAACACGTCGTGCAGCGTGTAGTGCCTACCTGCAGATGCTTCCAAACAGGTCACTATGCTGATGAGCCTGGGGCCTGTCGCCATGCTAGATCCACTCCGGCTCGGCGTTGCTGGTGATGAAGCCGCGCTCGCGCCCGAGTTTCAGGAACAGCCTTACCGCCTGCATGCCCTTGTCGCCGATGTCGATGGTGTAGTCGTTGACGTACATGCCCACGAACTTGTCAGCCCTTGACCGGTCAAGCCCGCGGCCGTAAGTCAGCGCGTAATCCAGCGCCTCCTGCCGGTGCTCGAGCGCGTACCTGATGCTGGCGCTGAAGCACTTGCTGAACTGGGCGATCACTTCCTTGCCCAGGTCGCGGCGCGCGACGTTGCAGCCCAGCGGCAGCGGCAGCTCGTACTTGGTGTGCCACCACTCGCCCAGGTCAACCACCTTGAACAGCTTGAGGTCGTTGTAGGTCACCTGCCCCTCGTGGATGATCACGCCCGCATCGACGCGGCCGTCCAGCACCGCGTGCTGCACCTGGTTGAAGGGCAGGTTCACCAGCTCGACGTCGTCGTTGTAGAGGCGCATGGCCAGCGTTGCGCTGGTGAGCGGCCCGGGCACGGCGACCTTTTTGCCCTTCAGCTCGGCCGGGTTCAGCGGCTCCTTGCTGACCAGGATCGGCCCGTAGCGGTCGCCCATGCTGGCGCCCGCGCGGGTGATCACGTACTTGTCCGCGATGTACGGGTAGGCGTGGAAGCTGACGGCCGTGACCTCAAGCTCGTTGCGTTTCGCGCGCTGGTTGAGTGTCTCGATGTCGCACAGCTCGTGGTTGATGGTGAGCCAGCCGGTGTCGATCTTGTGGTTGGCCAGGGCATGAAACATGAAGGCGTCATCGGCATCCGGCGAGTGCGCGACGGTGATGGACATTTTGGATTCTGGATTTTGGATTCTGGATTCAGACTGCTGACCTGCGCTCATCGTACACTCCGTGGTTCTGTATAGTCGCGGCAGGCCTTGATGCAGGCTTTCCGCGGCAGCGTCAATCCCCAATCCAAAATCGGAAATCGAAAATCACTAACGTGCGGCTTTCTGGGCCTCGTTGGCGTCGGCCATGCGCAGGACCTTGAGCTTCAGCTTCTCCCAGATCTTCGTCTCGACGAACAGCTTGACCACTTCCGGGTCGAGGTCGCCCTCGTCCGCCATGGCCTGCAGGATCTTGATCGCGCGCTCCAGCGGGATGGCCGGCTTGTACGGCCGGTCGCTGGCGGTGAGGCTGTCGAACACGTCGGCCACGGCCATGATGCGCGAGCCCAGCGGGGTCTGCGCCGCGGGAACGCCGTTGGGGTAGCCGCCGCCGCGCATTTTCTCGTGGTGCTGGCCGGCGATTTCGGGCACGTGGGCCAGGTCGTCGGTCCAGGGAATCTGCTTGAGGAACTTCCAGGAATCGGCAACGTGGCCTTCAATCTCCTTGCGTTCCTCGTTGTTCAGCGTGCCGCGCCTGGTCTGCAGGCTCTCGTACTCTTCCTTGTTGATCAGGGGCAGGATCAGGTCACCGATCTTGCGTGGATTCTCGAAGATGTCCTTCAGCCGCTTCTCTCCGTCCTCTGACAGGAACACCGGCTTGGTGTGGGTGTGGATGAACGCCAGGTCGTCATCCAGCGTTTTGATCTGCTGCTCCAGCTCGTCGCGGATGGCCTGCAGGTATTCGTCGGTAGCGGTGCTGTCAGCGTAGAGCTGCGCCTGGCGGCGCATCGCGTCCAGCTGCAGCTCGCGGCGGATGATCTCGCCCCTGAAGTCGATGGCCTGCGCCTGCGCCGGGTACAGCTTCTCGGCCTTGGTCAGCACGTGCTCGCGCACGCCGATCTTGCCGAAATCGTGCAGCAGGCCGGCGTAGTGCAGCTCGACCATCTCGGCGTCGCTGAACATTTCATTCGCGAAAGGACCTTCCTTTGCCTTGTTCACCTCGTCGGCCAGCGCCATGGTCAGCCGGTCCACTCGGCCGGAATGGCCGGCCGTAGCGGGGTCGCGCTGTTCCACGGCCTGCACGCAGGCGATCACGAAACGCTCGAACAGGTTGGTGATGGCGTCCATCAGGCGCACGTTTTCGATGGCGACGCCGGCCTGGCTGCCGAGGCTGGTCGCCAGTTCCACGTCTTCGTCGGTGAAGGGAATGATGTTGCCGGTGGGATCGCCCTTCAGGTCAAGGCGGTTGAGCGGGTTGCGCTTCTTGTTGATCAGCTGCACCACACCCACGACCTCGTCGCTGGTGTTCTTGAGCGGCACGGTCAGCATGCTGCAGGTGCGGTAGCCGTACTTCTCGTCGACGTACTTGTTGAACTTGTAGGGCGCTTCCTTCGGCAGCTTGTAGACATCCGGCAGGGAAACGATCTGCCCTGTAATGGCCGCGTAGCCCGCGATGCTCTCCAGGTTGGCGGGGAACACGATCTCCTCGAAAGGAATTTCGCAGCTGTCGTTCTGGGCTGCCGCAAAGCGCAGGCTGAAGATCTGGCTGGTCAGCGCCGCGCGCTTGACCGCAACGGCGCGCGTGCGGCGTTCGGCACGGCCCAGAACCTTGCGGCCGCTGAAGCCGGCGCCACGGCCGCTTTCAATGATGTAAATGCTGCCGGCGTCGGCATCCATGATGTTGCGGGCCTCGGTCAGCACGACTTCAAGCAGATCGTGCAGCACGCGGATATCGGAAAGCGCGGTACCGATGCGGTTCAGGCGCGCCAGCTTGTCGCGTGAAGCGGTGCTGGAGCCTTCACTGAACGCGCGCGAACGCAGCCATGCCAGTTCGCGGGCGCGCGGGATGAAGCGGTCGAAGGCGGCCGGCTTGGGTGGCAGGGCGAAGTGGTCGTCGTATGCCGGGTCGTCGATGCGCTGTTCGCCGAAGCCGGCCAGCACCGTGGACGGAGCGCGATCTTCGACCAGCTGCTGATTGAGCGGTTCAGCGGCGGTGTCGACGAGCAGCACCGCGCCATTGCGCAAGGTAAACAGGCCAGTCTGGTCGGGTGCTGCGACCTCAATGATCTGGTCACGCACCTCGCTGAAGGCGGGTGAAGACGACAAAGCCGCCACCACCGCGCGGCGGCGGGCTTCGTCCTGGCTGTAAACGATGAAAGTCAGCGTCTGCTTGCTGTCGGTGATCGGGATGCGTCTGTACAGCCGTGACGTCGCGGAGCGCATGGGCAGATCCTCGCGCCGGAGTATACCAACTAAGGCCGAGAAACGGTGGTTCGCTTGCTCCAGTCGAACTTGAGCCGCAACGTGTCGAAGTAGGAGCGCGTCGGGTGCGCGATCAGGGTCAGCGGCGCGGCCGACTTGCGCAGCTGCACCACGTCGCCGCCGTTCAGGTTTGTGGTGCCTTCGCCGTCCATGGTGATGGTAAGCGTGTCTTCGCCCTCGATGCGCAGCTCCAGCATGCCGCCTGCAGGCAACACCAGCGGCCTGAGGCTGAGGGTGTGCGGGCACATCGGTGTCAGGATCAACGCACTGAGTTCCGGGTGCAGCAGAGCCCCGCCGGCGGCCAGATTGTAGGCCGTGGAGCCGAGCGGCGTGCTGACGATCAGGCCGTCGCCGAAGTAATCGGCCAGCAGCGCGCGGTCGTAGTGGGCGAACACGTGAGACATGCGCTTGTCAGGCGCGCGTTGCAGAACGACGTCGTTCACAACAACTCGCTCGATGCGTTCAGTGCCGTGGGTGATGGTCACGTTCAGGAGCAAGGATTGGCGGGTCGGCAGGTCGCCGTTCACTACTTTGTCGAGATTCACCAGCAACTCAGGCAACTCGTATTCGGCCAGAAAGCCGAACTTGCCGAAGTTGACGCCCAACAAGGGTACCTGGCGTTCTCCCAGGCGACCGGCGGCGCGCAGAATCGACCCGTCGCCGCCGAAGTTGATCACCAGCCGTGGTGGGTGTTTTTCGAGGTCGTGGCGCTGATCGAGGTCTACGACAACGTCTTCCAGCTCACGCAACAGCGGCTCAACCTGGGCAATCGCGTGCACCACGTCTGACCGGTGACTGTCGCCGACGAGTAAGATCATCCGCTGACGCTGCTCCCGGTGGCCACGTTACGCGTGCTGCCGCTTTCGCTGCCCGGTTTGCGCAGGCCCATGCGGCGTTCGATGCTGGCGGCGATGCCGGCCGGGTCGAGGCCCACTTCCTGCAACACCTCGACGCGGGCGCCGTGATCGACGAAGCGGTCGTCGATGGCCAGCACCTCGATCTTGCCGCTCTCAAGGCGGGCGCGGTTGGCAAACTCAAGCACGATGCTGCCGAAACCGCCGCGACGGACGTGTTCCTCGACGGTGAAGACGTGGTCGTGTTTTTCGATCAGCCTGGCGAACAGCGCTTCGTCAAAGGGCTTTGCGAAGCGGGCATTGACCAGGGTCAGCCGCTTACCATGCCGCTCCTGGATCAGCTCGATCGCTTCCAGGGCGTGATAGACCATCGAGCCGTAAGCGATCACCACACCGTCGTCGCCCTCGACCAGCACTTCCGCCTTGCCCAGCTCAAGCGCGGGCCCTGCAGGAAACTCCTGCTTGGGTGACTGGGCGCGCGGGAAACGCACCGCGGCAGGCAGGCTGAGCTCAAGGCCGAAGTCCATCATGTTCTTGAGCTCGGTGGCGTCGCGCGGCGCCATCAGCACGGTGTTTGGCAGCATGCTGATGTAGGCGATGTCGAACACGCCGTTGTGGGTCGCGCCGTCGGGGCCGACCAGTCCGGCGCGGTCCAGCGCCATCAGTACCGGGCACTTGATCAATGCCAGTTCCTGGAACAGCTGGTCCACACTGCGCTGCATGAAGGTTGAATACACCGCGCAGATCGGCTTCAGGCCGCCGAGTTTCAGGCCCTGGGCGAAACCCACGGCGTGCTGCTCGGCCATGCCGACGTCGATCACTCGCTCAGGGTACTTCTGCTGGACCTTCTCGAGACCGGTGCCCTGCAGCATCGCCGCGGTTATTGCGACAACCTTGGGATCCTTCTCCATCATCTCGAAGGTCTTGTCGATGAACACATCGGTATAAGCAGGGCCGCCCGCGCGCCTGTACTCCTTGGGCAGGTGCGCGGTCAGCTTGCTGTGAGTCTTCGCGGCGTGATAGGCGTAATGGTCGGGCTCGTCGTTGTTGAAGCCCTTGCCCTTTTTGGTCATCACGTGAAGCACCACCGGCTTGGGTACGCGGGCCGCGTTCTCGAAGGCTTCCAGCAGTGTGGGGATGTCGTGCCCGTCGATGGGGCCGTAATAGAAGTAGCCCAGTTCCTCGAACAGCACGCCCGGGTGAGTGGCCGGCATCAGGCCGTGCAGGCCGGCTTTGACGTGGTCGAGCACATCGTGGACGGCACGGCCGAAGCTGCCCGCCTGCTCGTCGAGCAGCTTGAGCATCTTCTTGATGTCTTTCTTGGCGCTGGTGTAGGCCTGGCTGGTGCGGAACTTGCTGAAGTAGTTGGCCAGCGCGCCTGTGGCGGGGCCGATGCCGTGCTCGTTGTCGTTGAGCACGATCAGGTACTTCAGGTCGCGCATGTCGCCGCCATGGTTCAGCGCTTCAAGCGCCTGGCCCTCCTGCAGCGCGCCGTCACCGATCACCGCAATGGCCGTGCGGTCCGTGAAGCCCTGCTGTTTATTGGCGACGGCAATGCCCAGCGCCGTGCTGAGGCTTGTGCCGCCGTGGCCGGTCTTTACGCGGTCGTAGGGGCTTTCCTTGGGATCAGGGAAGCCGGAGATGCCGTGGTACTGGCGCAACGTGCCGAACTGCGCGCGCCGCCCCGTCAGCAGCTTGTGCGGGTAGCACTGGTGGCCGACGTCGTAGACTACGCTGTCGCGCTCAAGCAGGTCGTAGTAGTAGTGCAGGGCGATGGTCAGCTCAACGGTGCCAAGGCCCGAACCCAGATGGCCGCCGGTGCGTCCGGCGACGGTCTCGATGATGAACTGGCGCATCTGCTCCGCCAGCCTGGGGAGATCGCTGACGGCGATCTGCTTCAGTCCGTCGGGTGTGTCGGCTTGTTCAAGCAGCTGGTACATCCGTGTCTCGGTCTCGGCGCCAATGCGGCAAATTGTTGAGTTTAGCCGTCCCCGGCGGGCGGTTCTAGTACGTACGGGCTACAAAGTACTCGGCGATGGTCTGCAGCGCGTCCGCCTTCTTGAGGCCCTGCAGGTGCCCGCAGGCCTCTGAAATCAGCTGTTCGGCGTAGTTGCGGGCGCCCTCAAGGCCGTAAAGGCGCGGGTAGGTCATTTTGTCGCTGGCGCTGTCTTTACCCGGCGACTTGCCAAGCTGCTCGGCGGTAGCGGTCTCGTCCAGGATGTCGTCAATCACCTGGAATGCGAGGCCGATCGCCTGCCCGTACTCTCGCAGGTGCTGCAGCGTGCTGTCAGCCGCACCGCCCATGATTCCGCCGCACACCACGGCGGCGGTGATCAGCGCGCCGGTCTTGTGCTCATGGATATAGCGCAGTTCATCCGCGCTGGGGGTGCGTCCTTCGCCCTCCAGGTCGGCCATCTGGCCCCCCACCATGCCCTCAAGCCCGGCCGCGATGGCGAGCTCGCGCCCGGCGGCGACGGCCTTTGCGGGCTCACTGACGTGGGTCAAGATGGCCTGGAAAGCGTAGGTGGCCATGGCGTCGCCGGCCAGGATGGCGGTGGCTTCGTCGAAGGCCTTGTGGCAGGTCGGACGGCCTCTGCGCAGGTCGTCGTCGTCCATGGCGGGCAGGTCATCATGGATCAGGCTGTAGGTGTGGATCATCTCGAAAGCCGCGGCCACGGGCAGCGCGGGCTCAAGCTCGCCCCCTACGGCCTCGCAGGCAGCCAGCACCAGCATGGGGCGCAGACGCTTGCCGCCGGCCTGCAGCGAGTACGTCATGGCATCGGTCAGGCGCCTGGGGGCGTCGGACTTGGGCCATGCATAGCGCTTGAGCGCCTGCTCAACCAGCGGATTCATCCGGCTGAGCAGGCGCTCGAAGTTGTCTTTGCTGCGGTCCGTGTTACTCACCAGCTTGTCTTCTATGCGCCGGGCTTCACTTCCGCGCCGGTCTTGGGGCGCGCCTTGTCGTTGTACCAGGCCGGCTTCGGGGCGATTTCCAGCTTGCGGTAACGCCCGTCGCGGATGTTGGCCTTCTTCTGGTCACCCTCTTCGTAGATCAGCGGGCGCAGGTCGCGTTCCACAGACTCGCCGTTCTCACTGATCTGGGCAGGTTTCAACACGTTGACGATCTGCGGGCGCAGGAAGAACAGCAGGTCGGTCTTGCTGGTGGTGCGGTTGGCGCTCTTGAACAGGTAGCCCAGGAACGGGATGTCCTTCAGGAAGGGCAGGCCGTTTTCATCGTTGCGCTCGCGCTCGCGGATCAGGCCGCCCATCACCAGGGTTTCGCCGTCACGGATGAACACGTCGGTCTTGCTTTCGCGCTTGCTGAGCACCGGCGTGTTGTTGCCTTCGATGGCCACGTTGCCGATCACTTCGCGCACGGTGACGGTTACTTCCAGGCGGATCAGCCCGTTCTCAAGCACCGTGGGCGTCACTTCCATGACGATTGAAACTTCCTTGAACGAAACCGACGCCGTGGTGGTACCGCCGGTGGCGCCCGAAGACTCCAGGTACGGAATTTCTTGACCAACCTCGATCCGCGCCTTCTGGCGGTTGCTTACCATCTGGGTCGGTTGGCTCAGCGTTTCCACGCGGCCTTCGTTGGCCAGCAGCTCCAGCCGCACGTCAATGCGCGGGTTGGTGAATGTCGCAAAGAACGGGTCGAAGCCGGTCGGCTGGCCGAACAGGCCGCCCACGGTGTTCCGCGTGTCCTGCGAACTTCCTGTGAAACGACCGTCGTTCAGGTTGTCGGCCGAGTGGCTGGTGAACAGCTCGAGGCCGTAACCCATGTACTCGTCCAGTCCGACCTCGATCAGCTTGGCGGTGATCAGCACCTGCTCAGGCGCCGTATCCATGGCCAGCATGATGGTGTCGATGTCCGTGATGCGCGACTCGGTTTCGTACACGATCAGGCTGTTGCGGTCCGGGTTCGCGATTACGCGGCCGTTCTCGGACAGCACGTTCTGGATCTGGCCGAGCATCGCGGTATCGGAGGCGTTGCGTGTGAGCCGGTACTCGCGCACGACCAGGTTGTCGACCTCGGACAGCTTGCGCTTGGCCTGTTCGTCGAACATGGTAACCAGGGGGTCCAGGAAGGCTGCGATGACATTCAGGTTGTCCGTGAAGTCGCGCACCAGGACAAAATCCGTGGTGTCGTCAACCACGATCTTGCCGACGGGGCTCAGCAGGTTCTGCACTTCACCCTTCAACTGGCTCATGTTGGCGCCGGTGACGACCCAGTCGCGAGTCTCGATCGGCTTGTCCGGGTCGTCGTCGATGATCGGGCCGGCCGGGCGGGTGGCGCGGTACTTGAACTCGTAGCCGACATCCGCACCGGGCACCGCGTTCTCGATGGCCTTTTCTTCAAAAAGCAGGTCACCCAGATCCGCCAGGCGCTTGAGGATCGTGCCGGGCAGCGCTTCACGCATGTAGATGCTGATCTTGCGCTCCTGGATCTGGATCACGCGCTTTTCCTGCTCCTGCTCTTCTTCGCCGCGGCGCGGGGCCTGGTCCTGGTCCTGGGGCGGCACGGCCGGCACGAACACCTGGGCCCTGGTCACGGAAGCGACTTCCATGATGGCGGCCACCAGCTCATGCGACTCGAAGTTGACGTTGAAGCGGCCGTCCACCTCGCCCTTCACCACGTTGGCCAGCGCGGCCTCCTGGGGGCGGCGCTTGATGATAATGACGCTGCCGTCCTCGATGAAGTCGAGCTTGTTGGCCTTGCAGATGGACTGGATGGCGTCGCGGGGGATCACGTCGCGGAACATGACCGTCAACTTCACGGCGACTTCGCCCTCGACGATGATCTGCAGGCCCGACCGCAGCGCGATGTAGTGCATCACGGTGTGCAGGTCTTTCTGCACGAAGTCCACCGTGATCGGGTCCGTCGGGTTCGGCTTGAACGGCTGCTCGTCCTGTGCGGAGAGGCCGGCCGGGAACATCCCGGTCATGATCAACAGAAGAAGCGGCAGAATCAGACCGCCACGGGTCAGCTTGGCCATTGAATCCCCCCATTTATCCTGCGCAATGCAGGAGCTTTTCACTCAGTCGCTTTACTACTTGCCGGCCTCATGCCTGTCATCGTCGGCCAGGAAGATGGTCAGCTTGGCGCCGGTGTCACCCAGCAGGTCAACGCCGGAACGAACCTTGTAATCGGAGCCGCTCTCGGACATGTACACGCGGTCCAGGAAGATCTTTTCGATCGTGAAGCGTGTGTTGGTCAAGCGGTCCTTTTCGCGGTACGGCCGGCGTTTGTCCTTGAACCATGCCTCAAGCACGCGCTTGACCTCGGTTTTCGGCTTGCCGTTTGCGTCCATCTCGGGCTTACCGTCTTCGCCCAGGATCGTCACTTCCTGCGTGGTTTCCAGGAACCCGACCAGCACCCATTCCTTCTTCAGGGTCTCGATGTACTCGCGGCGCTTGGGGTCCACCACGTCGATGTTCTGGACCAGCAGCGGGTCGAAAGAGGCAGCTTCATTGGGGCCTGGCGTCCAGGCCTTGCCGTCCGGCCAGGGCCACTTGTAGCGCGGCGTGGTGGGCTTGACGGGCTCCGGAATTTCCAGGTCCTGTTCAACCACGACCGGGGCTGCCCCCGGCTTGGCGCCGGGTGTGGCTGCCGCACCGGCCGGCGCGGTCGCCGGTGCCGTCGGTGTGGCAGCAGTCGCGGGCGCGGCCGGTGTGGCTGGCTTGGCCGGCGGCACGTCGTCTTCTCCGCCCAGGAACACGAAAGCGGCAATGCCGCCCGCGACAACAATCAGGGCGATGAGCACGATGAGCTGTTTGGTCTGCTTATCCATGATCTAGATTCCTTCCAGCCCTAGCGACCGATGGCATCCACGTCACGGCGCTCAATCACGTACACCACCATGATGAAGGTGTGGTCGTTGCCCCCGTTGGCGTCGCCGGTGCAGACCAGCGACTCCGGGATGATCACGTAATTCTCGAGCGTCTCCATCTCGGTGATGAAACGTCCGAAGTCGTGGAAGCGCGCCCTGGCCTCGATCTGCAGCTTGGTGGCCTGCAGCCCTTTCTCGAACGCAATGCGTTCACCGCCGGCGAACACCACCTCCGCGCCGAGCTGCGCCTGTCGCTCAGGGCGCAACTCCAGCTTGTGGTTCTCGGCCAGGCGCAGCAACGTGGCGCGCACTTCCGGCACGTCCAGCTTTTCCGGGTCTCCCACGGCGAACGGGGACTCAAGTTCCTTGATGTCGTCCGCCATTTTCACGCCGTCTTCTTCCAGTCCGCGAACCCGGTCGGCACGCGCCAGCATCATCTGATAGTCCACCTTAACCTGTTCAAGCTTCTGCTGGGCGTCGATACGTTCCTGTTCCTTCGGCTTAAACAGTCCGAAGTAGAGTCCGATCGGCAGAGCACTGCCCAGCAGTAACGCGGCCACGATGGCCACGATGCCGGCCGTCCAGTCACCACCCGAAGATCCTGCTCCTTTTGCCATATCCGGTCGCTCCTACGGCGCTTCGCGCGAGAACTGGGTCTGGGCGGCCCTCATGGTGAAGGGCACGTAACGGGAGGCTTCCGAGTCGCCGCCCGGCTGAACCTCGGATGCAATGTCCAGGGTGAACTTCGGCTCGCCTACCAGCTTGCGCATGCCGTCCATCTGCCGGGCAACCGTGCGCAGCTCGCTTTCCGTCAGGATGTCCGAGCCCTCAATCTGGATGTAGCCGCTGGCCTCAAGGCCGCGGGTGCCCATCAGGGTCTTGGACATCGCCACGGCGCCCTCGGCGCCTGTGCCGCGGGGGCCCGCGGACTCGGTGTTGGTGGTGATCGAGACCGAGTTGTACCAGAAGCGCGCCGTCGCCGGGTGGTAGTTGACGATGTCGCGGATGATCGGGCTGAAGTAGGGGCGGTCCTGGCGCACGGCCACGTCTTCGTGCCAGGCGCTGATCAGCGCGTTACGGCGCTTGCGGGCGGCGGGCTCGCGTATGTCCAGGTCGGCTTTCATGGCCTTGAGCCGGCCGTCCACGTCAGCGATTTCCTTGTTGGCTGTGTCGAGCAGCGTGGTTTCACGCCAGAACAGGCTGCCCACGAAGATGGACAGCAGGCCGGCAAGAAACAGGATGCTCACCACGGCCAGGAAGATCACACGCCGTCTCTGGCGGGCCTTCGCCTTGTCCTTGATCAGGTTCAGTTCAAACATTCCGGCCCCTTACGCAGACTAGAGCTGACGCATCGCCAAACCGGTGGCGACGGCCATCATCGGACCCAGTTCATCCAGGAAGTTGGGCGGATACTTGCCCGCCACGCCCCCGACGTCGATGCGCGCGAACGGATTCCAGAGTTCCGTCGGTACGCCGAGCTGCCCGGCGAAAAATTCCTGGATGTCAGGGAACTTCGCCGTGCCGCCGCACAGGCGCACCTTGTCAACGCGCGGGATGATGCGGCGGTTGATGTAGTACTTGAAGGTATCCTGGATTTCGCTGATCAGGTCGCCCAGGGCGTCCGCCAGCACCGCCCGGTTGGCCGAGATGCGCTGGGCGGCGTCCATGCCGCTCTGGGTCTGGCCCGAGGCCTCGAAGCTGTCGGCGTCGGTCATGGTGTCGCCGGCCTCAAAGCCCGTCTGGTCGCTGTCAAGCAGCACGTACTCTTCGTTGCCTTCGTCGATCGGCTCAAAGCCCTCGGTGTCGCCGAAGCCCTCCGTGGCGCCGCCGCCGCCGCCGAAGTCGTCGCCCATGCCGCCGCCCTCGAGGTCGTCAAGGGGCGTGTACTGGGCCTCACGCTTGCGCTTTTCGGCCTGGGGCAGGTCAAGCCCGTAGATTTCACTGATGGCGCGACTGAGCATGTCGCCGCCGGTTGCGATGTCGCGCACGAAGGTGCGGCGCGGGCCGTGCAGGATGCTGAGGTTGGTGAAACGGGCGCCGATGTTGATCAGGGCCACGGTTTCACGCTCGTTCATGCCCTCGGTTTCCGCGTAGGCATTGGCCAGCGCCAGTGTATCGATGTCGAGCACCACCGGGTCAAAGCCGGCGCTCTTGAGCAGCACGTAGCGTTTGTCCACCTCTTCCTTGTGGACCGCAACCACCAGCCCTTCCATCACAGGCTTGCCCTCTTCCATGGCTTCGTCGAACAGCACGAAGTCAAGGGCCGCCTGGGCGAGGTCGAAGGGGATGATCTGCTCGGCCTCGAAGCGGATGGCCTGTTCGACCTCACCCTTGGGGATCGAGGGGAACTTGAACAGGCGGGGCGCCACGCGGGGGCCCGAAACAGCGAAGGCGCAGGGCTTCTTGGCGAAGGAGGAATCCTGCGAAACGCGTTCGAGGGCCCTAAGTGGGGCTTCTGCAATCGCTTGTGGTGATTCCTCGGGATGGAACTCGAGCGGCGGATGTCGGCCTGGCCTACGCTTTTCAGCGCATAGCCCGAACCGGTGCGCTTGAGCGCCACCGCCTTTACCGAGGAAGTCCCGACATCGATGCCGACGGCGAGGGTTGCCATGGGCGCTTCCGTAAAAGTTGGTTATTTGAAATGAGTCAACGGCAAAGAAGATAGAGAGGCGGTCAGAAATCGTCAACACCCTTGGCAGCAAGCAGATACAAAAGCATGGCCCTCCTGTCACAGAAGGGCCATTGCAAGCGGGTTGGTAAACTTCAAGCCTGCACTAGTTGATCACGTTGCGCAGCGTCACTGCCAGTTGCACTTCAACCGTCTCGTCACCGCTGGAGTTCTCCATGCTGGCCGAGAACGAGTTGGCCGCATTGCGCACGATGTCAAAACTCAGCAGGCCCGACTGGCCGAAGGTGAACACGTCATCGGCCGGGTTGGCCGGGTCTTCGGGCGTATCGTCGATGAAGCGGTTGACGGTGAAAGGATCGGTGGGGTTTGCGATGGGGCGGCGCGACTCCCAGGTGATCGTGACAGTCGTGGTGGTATCGGTGCCCGGGTCGTAACGCAGGCTGTTGAACGTGATCTGGTCACCGGTGAAGCCGCCGGCCGAGTAGTCGCCGGGAGTTCCGTCGGTGGCGGGGAAGAGGATGCGGTTTCCGGTGCGTGCGTCGAAGCTGAGCTGACGGATCAGGTCAACGGCGCCTGTAGCCTCGGCAAAGTGGCTGGACTCGCGCATGCCCTTGAACAGGACGACCATGACCGTCCCCATGCCTGCCAGCAGGATACTGGAGACCACCAGGGCGACCAGCATCTCAACCAGTGTGAAGCCACGGCGACGGCTGCGGATGAGTTTGACGTTGTTCATGGTTCTTCTCCGGTCCTAGCGGGCCATGCGGGTTTCGGCGTTGGTGCTCCAGATGGAGGTCGTGCCTGACAGGCCGCCCCACTGGACGATGATGTTCAGTCGGCGATAATAGTAGGTGATCGGCCCGCCCGGAGAGGCCCAGATCTCCTGCCTGTAATAATCGTTGCCGGTGTTGGCGTTGTACAGGTTCTGGGCGCGGATGCGGTAGGTGACGCCGTCCAGCACCACGTCCTTGGAGCGGTTAGCGACGTTCCAGTCCGGGTCGGGCGTGCCGAAGCGGTAGCCGTAGGGCAGGTAGTTGGCGGGACCGCAGTCGGCGGCGCCGAAGCCTGCGAGTGAGGTGTAGCCGTTGGCCTGCCAGGCCTCTACTTCCCGTTCCACCATGAACAGCGCGTTCTGTTCGTGCCATTCGCGGATTTCGGCCACGCGGGCGGTGCTGTAGTAGGCGAAACCGGCCATGGCGACGACAGTGATGATGAAGGTGGCGACACCGACTTCAACCAGAGTGAAGCCCCGTCGGCTGGAACGAATGTTGCGCATGATTCACACCCCGTGCAAGATTTCTTACAGGAACAATACAACGTGTAGGCTACATTTCAAAGAAAATCTTTCAGAACCTGATGAGGTGATGCGATCAACCGACACTTGCGTGCTTCCGGCCCAGCCGGCAAAACACGACGGATGAATCCTGTCTCACTTCAAGACCCGGTAATCGTACAGACCTGAAAAAAGAAAAGGGACCCCGCAGGGTCCCTTTTGCCTGTGGATGGCAGCTGTTAGTTCCAAACGATGTCGCTCTCGCCGCTGCCCCAGTTGAACGTCAGCGTGCCGTTCTTGTCACTGGTGTTGACGGCAGTTGACGCGATTTTCGGAGCGGCGTCAGTCGGAGGGGTGTTGTCAACGGAATAGTAGTTACCCTTCCACTGATTCGTGGCGTGCTCTACGCCGAAAGCGGCTACTGCTTCGGCGTCAAACGTGCCCTTCTTGGCGTAGGTCGTGCGGCACCAGTCGCGGGCGGACTGCATGAGCTGGGTGCCTTCTGCGCGGCGGGCGTCACGGGTGTTGCTGGTGATGAGCGGAATGGCCGCCAGCGCCAGGATGCCCACGATAACCACGACGATCAGAAGCTCGATCAGCGTGAAACCCTTACGTTTCTGTGGCATAACAATTCTCCTGAAGTTGCCCCTGCGGGCAGGACCAAACGGTAGAAGGCTTTTAATGAAGCGATGTTACACAGCGATGTAAAGGGCAAAAGCACATCTCTACACCACAATTTGCGCCACCATTTCATCAACTGGCCTGTAGTATGTCATGACATTATCACAGAGTATTGCGTCTGTCAAACAGAAGTTCGAAAATGCTGCCATTCGTTGAGTGCAAAATATGCAGAACCTGTACGACCGGGACAGGACGTCATGCCGGTTTGGTGCTGGCCTTGCAACGGGCGTCTGCTTACCATCCCGTTTTCGACCGCAGAAAGCGACCCAATGATCCTTTTTGCCTTTGTAATCTTCATCAGCGCCTTTCTGCTGTTCCAGGTGCAACCCCTGATCGCACGTTACATTCTGCCTTGGTTCGGGGGGACGCCGGGTGTCTGGTCAGTGACCCTGGTGTTCTTTCAGATTGTGCTGCTCGGCGGTTACGCATACGCCCACCTGCTGCACAGCCGGCTTAAACCGGCCCGCCAGCTGGTCGTCCATCTGCTGGTGCTGGGCGTGGCGGCGGCCGTGCTTCCGATTGTCCCGCCTGAAAGCTTGAAACCCGACGGTACTGAAGATCCGACGCTCAGGATTCTCGCCCTCTTGAGCGTTACCGTTGGCCTGCCGTATTTCGCTTTGTCCTCCACGGGGCCTTTGTTGCAGGCGTGGTTTGCGCGGCGCTACACGGGCCGCTCTCCGTACGCCCTTTATGCGCTGAGCAACGTGGGGTCTCTGCTGGCGCTTTTAAGCTACCCGTTTCTCTTCGAATCTCTGTGGGGGCGTAGAGAACAGGCCGTCAACTGGTCGTGGGGCTTTGCCGTGTTCGCTGTGGGCTGCGCGCTGACAGCCGTCCTGGGCTATCTGGCTGCGCGCGGGCCCTCGGCTGCGCCCTTGCCGGTCGCGGCGACCGAGGACTCGAACGGGGAAGGCGCGGCGACGGAGAGTCCGCCTGCAGAAGAACTTTCTCGTCGGCAGCTAGCGCTCTGGATTCTGCTGCCGGCCTGCGCAACGGCACTGCTGCTGGCCTTCACGAACCATCTGACCATCGACGTGGCCAGTGTGCCCTTGCTGTGGGTGCTGCCCCTGAGCCTGTACCTGCTTACGTTCATCATCACTTTCGCGGGTGAACGCTGGTACCCGCGCCGGGTGTTCCTGGGGTTGGCGATCCTCGCGGCAGTCGGCGCCGTCGTGTTTGACCATCTGCACCTGGGGATGAGCGTACCGGTTGCGGTCGGCCTGCTGTGCACGGCCCTGTTCATACTGTGCATGGCCTGCCACGGAGAAGTGTTCCGCATCAGGCCGCGGGCTGAGAAACTGACGACATTTTACCTGTGCGTGTCGCTGGGGGGTGCTTTGGGCGGCATCACGGTAGCACTGGTGATTCCGCAGCTGCTGCCGATGTTCGTGGAGTACCCGATGGGCGTGCTTGCAACACTGGCCTGTGTGTTGCTGGTGCACGCAAAGGATCCCAGGAGCCCCCTGTTTGCGGGGCGTCCGCGCTGGGCCTGGATACTGCTTGTACTGATGTCTGCGGGCGTGGCCGGCGGCTTCGGATACGTGACGATGAACCGGCTTGAGAACACCGTCCACATGAAGCGCAACTTCTACGGTGTGTTCATGGTCAAGGAGTCGCCGGAGGACGCGAAAATCATCTGGAACCGCAAGCTGGTGTCAGGGACGACGATCCATGGCATGCAGATCATGGAGCCCGACATGCAGGTGATGCCGACGTCGTACTTCGGGCCGGATTCGGGCATCGGCATGGTGATGGAGTCCTTCCCCAGGAGACCGCGGCGCATGGCAGTGCTGGGCCTGGGCGTGGGCACGCTAGCCGCCTACGGTGAACCGGGGGATTACATCAAGTTCTACGAGATCAACCCGGTGTGCGTCGACATCGCCAACAAGTACTTCTTTTACCTGCAGAACAGCCTGGCGGAGTGCGAGATTGCGCTGGGTGACGCGAGACTGGTGATGGAACGAGAGGAGCCCCAGAACTACGACATCATCGTCATGGACGCGTTCTCGAGCGACTCGGTGCCCATCCACCTGCTGACGGCGGAAGCATTCCAGATCTACCTGCGCCACCTGAAGCCCGACGGCGTAATCGCCGTGAACATTTCCAACCGCTACCTGGACCTCAGGCCTGTCATCAAGCATTCAGCGGTGTCCATCGACTTCCGCTCGACGGGCTGGGTGTCACCCCAGAGCAAGAATGGCCTCGCCAGCGGGGCTGTCTGGATTTTCGCGACGCGCGACAGCGCATTCATGCAGTCGTTCGGTAAACATGTCGAAAAGCGGCGACTCGAGTTCAAGCGCGAACCGGAAGGCGACGACGGACACTGGCCGAAGTACTTCGGCCAGCCTCTGGAACTTGGACAGCTGCGCGAGATCAAGCCGTGGACAGACGACTACTCAAACATCTTCCAGATCATCAAGTAGTTCGAGATCACAAGGTGCGCGGGGCTGCTAGCGGCCGGTGCCGTCTATGAAGTTGTCGAGGTCCTGGATCAGGGCTGAGGCCTGGTGGTAGCGCTCGGCGGGGTTGCGGTGCATGGCTTTGGCCGCTATGCGGCTCAGTTCCTCGGGCACGCTTGGGTTCACGAGCGCCGCCGGGCGCGGCTGGTCGAAGAGCACGCGTTTCATGACATCGTACTGGTTCTCGCCCTCGAAGGGGCGTTGGCCGGTGACAGCCTCATAGAGCGAGACGCCGAGGGAGTAGATGTCTGAGCGTTCGTTCACGTCGGCGCGGTCGCCTTCGATCTGCTCCGGGCTCATGTAGGCCGGGGTGCCGAGGCTGATGCCCGTGGCCGTGAGCACCTGGCTGGTCTTGTGGAAGGCGAGGCCGAAGTCGACGATCTTTACCTGGCCGTCCTTGCAGATCATGACGTTGGAGGGCTTGAGGTCGCGGTGGATGACGCCGTGCTGGTGCGCGAAGGCCACGCCGCGCGCGGCGTCGCGGATGATCTCGGCGGCGTGGTAGGGCGACAGGTGGCCGCGGTCGTAGATGAGTTCGCGCAGGCTGCGTCCGTCGAGGAACTCCATGACGTAGTAGTAGAAGTCTTCTTCCTGGCCGAAATCGAAGACGCGGACGATGTTGGGGTGTACGAGGCTGGTGATGGTTTCGATTTCGCGCTTGAAGCGCTCGACGTCCTGGGGGTCGGTGACGGCCTGGAGCGGCAGCACCTTGAGGGCGACGACGCGACCGTCGGAGCGGCGCTCTCCGCGGAAGATGATGCCCATGGCGCCGCGCGCGATCTGTTTGAGCTTGTGGTACTGGCCGAGCGCGCTGGGGTAGAGCTGGGTGTCGGTTTTCTGTCCCTGGCCGGACTTGCCTGAGCCGACGATGGTGTCGGGCTCGATGTGCTCGGCGATGCGGCGGGCGGCGAGCTCGGAGGCGAGTATGCCGATTGCGGCGGCGACGTCGGCGGGCAGGAATCCGCGGCGGGAGGCGGCGGTGGCCATGTCGCGGACTTCGCCGGTCTCGACGATGGAGAACAGCTCCTCGACCTGCTTTGCGGTCAGCAGGCCGGTAATGGAGCCGACGTGGGCGAAGAGTCGATCGTAACGGTTTACCGGCATGGCGTTCCTGTCAGGCGTGGCTGCGGGCGGAGCGCTTGCCGCGGGCCTCGAAGGGCTTGGGCAGGGGCTCATCGGCCAGCAGTGCTGCATACACTGCCTCGATCGACTGCGCCATATCGGCGGGGCGATATTCCTCTTCGACCTTTACGAACGCGGCCTTGGCCATGCGCAGGCGTTCGGTGGGATTCTGCACGAGCATGAGGATGCGCTCGGAGAGGGCGTCGGCGTCGTCGCGGGGCACGATCATGCCGTCCACGCCGTCCTGGATCAGGTCAAAGACCGCCCCGCCCTCGGTGGCGATCACGGGGCGCCCGTTGGCCATGGCATTCAGCACCATCAGCGCCGAGGCCGGCTGGCGCGAATCGATGATGGCGATATCGAAGGGGTCCCAGATGCGGCCGTAGTCATAGAGGTCCTGCACGACGACGATGCGCGGGAGCATGCCGCGGGCCTCGACTTCATCGCGCACGGCGGGGGCAGCGGGGCCTGAGCCTAGGATCGAGAACATGGCGTCGGCGCCGCGGGCCTGGACCTTGATGGCGGCGTCGACGAACGAGCGGTAGCCGCAGCCTTCATGAAGCGGCCCGACCCAGCCGACCACCTGGCGGCGCCTGGCGGCCAGGATGTCGCGGTCGTCGGGGCGGGTTTCGGGGAACGCGCAGTCGCGGATGAGTGTGGTGCGGTCGCGCTCGAGGCGGCAGTCGTTCAGCAGACGCTGACGCACGGACTGGTCGGAGGCGATGTAGGCGTCATAGTCTTTGTCGTCGGGCTGGGGCAACTCGCCGTGCTTGACGCCGTGCACGCTGACTGCCAGCGGCAACTGGGCGTGGTTGGCGACGCGGACGGCCGGCAGGGCGGGGTCAGGGCATACGGCGTGCAGCAGGTCGGGCTCGAATTCGGCCAGCGCCTCCTTCATGCGGCGCCAGCCGAAGAAGCCCAGCCGCCCGTTGCCCGGCAGGTCAAAGCTGCCGTCGTGGGCGCCATTCAGGGTCTCGGAAAGGGGGCCGACGGGCGACACCAGCATGACGTGGTTGCCGCACTCGCGCAGGGCGCGCATCAGCGTGCGGGTGTAGACGGTCAGGCCGTTCAGCTCGAGGTGCGGGGCGAACAGCGCCACGCGGAAGCGCAGGTTCTCATCCAGCTTGACGCGGCCGGTGTCGGGCTTGCCATCGCGCCCGCGCAGTCGCGCGGTGTCTCGCCGCACGCCCTGGGCGCGCCCCGTGTCGCTGCTGGGCTGGCCTCCTGCCATATGCAGTCCTATGCGGCCTCGTGCTCGAGCTCTTCGCCCTGCTGCAGGCGGTAGGCGTTTGCATACGCGCCGCCCAGTTTCATGAGTTCGTCGTGACGTCCGCGCTCGATGATGCGTCCCTCGTTCAGGACCAGGATCAGGTCGGCGCGGCGGATGGTGCTGAGGCGGTGCGCCACCGCAAACACGGTGCAGCCCTCAATCAGGTCATCGAGTGCCTTCTGCACCTCGCGCTCGGATCCTGTGTCGAGAGCGCTGGTGGCCTCGTCCAGCAGCAGGATCGGGGCCTTGCGCAGGAAGGCGCGCGCGATCGCCACGCGCTGGCGCTGGCCGCCGGAAATGCTGACGCCGCGGTCGCCCAGCGGAGTGTCGAGCCCCTGCGGCATTTTCTGGATGTCGTGCCAGATATGCGCGGCCTCGGCGGCCTGGATGATTTCCTCCTCCGTGGCGTCGGGCTTGCCGCACATGATGTTCTGACGGATGGTGGTGTTGAACAGGAAGGTGTCCTGGCCCACGATGGCGATGTTGCGCAGCCAGCTTTCCATCTTGAGCTCGCGCAGGTCGGTGCCGTCGACGCGGATGGCGCCGCCGGTCGGGTCGTAGAAACGCGGGATCAGGTCCATCAGCGTGGACTTGCCCATGCCGGACTGGCCCACGAAGGCCACCATCATGCCGGCCTTGACCTCGAAGTTGACATCGCGCAGCACGGGGCGACCCTCGGTGTAATGGAACTCCAGGTTCTCGAACGCCAGGTTCTTGAAGTCGCGTGGCGCGTCGATGGCGCCGGCGCTGTCCTTGAGTTCGGGCTTGCGGTCGATCAGCTCAAAGGCGCGCTCCAGCGCCGCGGTGGACTCCTGCACGTCGTTGATCGAGTGGCCGAGCTTGCGGGCGGGATCGTACAGGAACACCAGGCCGGCAAAGAACTGCACGAACATGCCGAGCCCGCCGGCCTCGACGAACCATGCGGTGGTCATGATGTAGCCGACCAGGAACAGGGCGCCGGCCATCACGGTGTTGTAGGTGATCTCGACGCCGAAGCGCGAGGTGCCCTTGTAGCGCGCCACCTTGCGCTCGCGGCGGAAGACCTCGGATGAAGCCCGCTCGAATTCCTCGCGCTGGGCGGGCTCAAGGCGGTAAGACTTCACGACGCGGATGCCGTCCAGCATCTGGTGGAAGAAGTTGCCCGTAACCTCGACCTTGTCGTAACGCTTCTTGGTGGCCTTGCGGATCTTGCCGGCGAACAGCATCACCGGCACCAGCACGATCGGGAACACCACGAAGGTCGCCAGCGACAGGATCGGGCTGGTGTACAGAAGCACCGCCATCACCGACACGATCGTCACCGGGTGCGAGATCACGCTCTCGATGACGATGCGTACCAGGGTGCTGGCGGCGTTGGTGTTGGCGGTCATGCGCGACAGCAGTGCGCCTTTGCGCTCGCTGTTGAAGAAGGCCATCGGCTGCTTCAGCACGGTGCCGACCATCGCCCGCTGCAGCGCAATCACCGTGAAGGCGCGCATGTACCCCATGTAGTACTGGCGCAGGTAGGTTCCCAGCGCCATGCCCAGCGCCCCCACCAGCAGCAGGCCCGACAGCGGCGCCACCTCGCGCAGGACTTCCGCGGCGCCCGAATCCGTGACCTGCTCGGCGTTGCGGGCAAGGTCCATGAAGGGCGCGATCACCAGCAGGCGCATTGCATAGCCGCCCGAATACAGGCAGGTGCCCAGGATGATCAGCAGCATCTGCGGCCACTGGGGCTTCAGGAACGGCCACAGGCGCTTGAAGTACGCCACCGCCCTGCGGAAGTTCAGCCAGTCAAACTTTTGTTTGCGCTTAGCCATGGAGTGCGCTGTGTTCCTGCCCTTTGTTATCGACTGTTTGGCGCAGTAACGCCAGCGCCTTTTCGGTTACCCTGCGAGGCGCAAGCTCGCGCATGCAGCGCAGCCCCATGCCCGGACAGCGGCGTTTCAGGCAGGGCATCAGCTCGCATTCCCCCTTCACCACGTTGGCGAGCTGGCCGTAGGGCCCGGTGCGACGCGGGTCCGTGGGGCCGAACACCGCCAGCGTGGGCGTGCCCTGCGCCGCGGCAATGTGCATCGGGCCGCTGTCACAGGTAAGCATCAGCGCCGCGCGGCTCAGTACTGCCGTCAACTCACGCAGGCCGGTCTTTCCCGCCAGGCTGACCGGCCTGGCGCGTTTGCAGGCCTGGGCAATCTCGCGGCCGGCCTGCTCCAGGTCCGGCCCCCCCACCAGCACCGGCTGCTCCACACCTGCCTGTGCAGCCAGCTCATCCAGCACGGCGGCAAAGTGCGCGGCCGGGTAGACCTTGGTCTCCCAGCGTGCACCGGGACAGACCGTCACCAGCGGGCCCTGGCTGAAGCCGGCCTCGCGCAGAAGGCTGTCGGCAGTCGCGAGTTCCGTTTCCCGCACGTCCAGGTCTTCCCGAGCAGGCTTCTCGGCGCCGAACGACGCCGCCAGCGCGGCATAGCGTTCGCGCGCGTGTACCGGCTGCGCGGGCGTGATGACGCGGCGGTTGTAGAACAGCCATGCGCCTTCGCGCGCGTCGCGGTCGCCGACCCGCAGCGGCGCGCGCGTGAGCCACGAAAACAGCCCGCTGCGGAACAGACCCTGCAGGTCCAGTACGGCATCGAACTTTGCATCGCGCAGGGTGCGCGAGAAACTGCGAAGCTCGCCGCGCCCGGACAGCGCCGCACCCAGCCCGCGGAAACGGTTGCGGTCGAACGGGATCACGTCATCGATACAGGAGATCGGCTTGATCAGCGCGTCCAGCCCGCGGTTCACCAGCCACGTCAGGTGCAGAGTGGGCCAGCGCTGCTTGAGCGCCCAGGCCGTCGGCACGGCATGGACCACGTCGCCCAGGGACGATGGCTTGATCAGCAGCAGACGTTTGCCGGCCAGGTCGATATCAGCTTCCATTCATCAGAGGTTCCGGTCCCCGGAATCTCTACCTCCTGCCTTGCTCGAGCCGGCTGCGCTCGATGCCGCGTGTGACGACCAGGGTGTTGCCGGTCGGCACCCGGCGGGCTTCGTCCAGCAGCGCGTTGGTGTCGTACAGGTTCAGGCGCATCACCCTCGCATAGCTCCAGACCAGCTCTTTCATCTGCCGTTCGCCGGCGAACTCCAGTACCGTGCGGCCTACCCGTCCCAGGCTGGCGACAGCCTGCGGGCCCAGCAGCGTGGGCGAACCACGGAAGATATGATCCGGGGCCGTCAGCACCAGTTCCCGTCCGCCGCGGCGCCGGCTTGCGACCGTGAACCCCTCGCGAAGCACTTCCGCATCAAGGGGCAGGAAAAACAGGCCGAAGCGGTGCAGCCGCACCAGTTGGCGGCCCAGCTTCTCGAACAGGTCGAGCGAGTCGTGATCCTTGCGTTCAACCAGCGGCGAGAGCTGTCCAGCCACCCGGGCGAAGATGCTCATCACGGGCGGTTTGAGCAGGCAGGCCAGCGGCGAGGGCGCGTCGGCATGGATGGCGTTCAGCTCGAGCAACCGGCCCCACAGCGCTTCCAGTTTGCGGCGCACGGCGGGCCCGTCCGTGCCGTCCACGGGACTTTTCAACTTCCAGACGTTGCCTTCGCCGAAGCGCAGCTCGAAGTGGCTGTGCAGCAACTCAGCCCAGCGCTCGGGATCGGCGGCGGCCAGCGGCTTCTCGAGCTGCTCGAGATCCGCGCCGCTGGCCTTGCGGTAGATCAGCAGCAGCGTTTCCGGGCGCTGCACGCGGGCCATGGCCGAGCTGGCCTCGCTGCAGGTGGCGATGCGCACGGTGTTCAGGTCAAACTGCTTCTGCGCGGCGAGGTTCTCGATGTCGTGGGCGACGTCTCGCTCCACCCCATGGTCGCCCATGAACCCGCGGTATTCGCGCAGGAAGCGGCGTCGCACCACGGACGGCGCGTCCAGAAAACAGAGCGACAGGTAAGCCAGATTCTGGCGACGCGGAGCCTCGGGCGGAGTGCCCGGCTGCAGGTCCTCGTCTGCCAGGTCGATCACAAAAAACTCAGCGGATTTGCCGGCCCGGGGCGGGCGAACCAGGATGTTGCGCAGGTGCAGGTCATGATGCAGCAGCCCGCCTTTGTGCAGTCCGGCAATGAACTCGGCGAGGCCGCGCACCAGCCCCCGCCGCAGCCCGACGTCGTTCCGCAGACGCTCGCGCTCACGCTCGAGGTACGCCTCGAACTCGGCCGCGCCCGCAATGCGCTCCAGCACCAGGTAGTTACCGCCCGGCTTGCTGCGCGCGCTGTAAAGCCCCACCGGGCGCGCCGTCGGGATGCCGCGAGACTGCGCCTGGCGAATCGACTTCCATTCGCGGCCGGAAGGGCAGAAGCGCAGGGGCGACATGCGCGTCATGAAGCGCGTCTCGAACGCCTTCACGATGAACTCGCCCTCGCGCGTCTTGAACTCGTAGATCGCACGGCCGGGGCGCACGCGCTGGGTGCGGAAGCCGTCGGGCTGCTGCAGGGCCTCGCGGATCGCGGCCATGGCGGCCTCGGCGCCGCTGTCACCGTCCACGATGACGCACTCGCCGGCCAGCGGCTTGAGCAGTGCCGGAATGGTGTCCGCTACGTCCATGCCCCGTTGCCTCAGTGGCACGAGGTTAGTTTCCCGAGCGCCGCGCGTGAACCGTTCACACGCGCAGGGCGCGCGCCTGCTTCAGGGCGTCGAGCATGCGTTCGGCATTCACCTCGTGGCTCAGCAGGTGGGAGGCGTCCACCACGGCCTCCGGCACCGGCGGGTTTTCCAGCAGCTGCGACACCCGTTCCGCGAGCTCTGAGGCGTCGGCGCGGTCCCGCAGCACCCAGCCGTTCACGCCGTCGCGGATGTGCTGCTTCGCGCCGTTCTCGCTGCTGGTGACCACGGGCGTGCCGCAGGCCAGCGACTCGGTTACCGCGTTGGCGCTGGGGTCGTGCATGGTCGGCAGCACGAACACATCCGCCGCGGCGTACCAAGCGGCGACATCGTCACTGCGCCCGACAAACCGCGCGCGGCCCAGCAACCCCGCCGCCCGCAACGCCGCTTCCGCCGACTCCGTGTACCCCGGGCCGACGCAGGCGAACCAGGCTGCGCCGTTCCGTCGTGCAAGCTCAATGAAGCCGCGCACAGCCTCCGGCAGGCCCTTGCGCCGGAAGTCCATGCCCGAGAACAGCACCAGTTTCGCGTCGATTGGTACGCCGTGAGCCTGGCGCAACGCGTCACGTCCTTCGCGCAGGCCGGTGTGGAAGCGCGACCAGTCCACGCCGTTGGGGATCACGGTAATGCGGTCCGCCCCCACGCCGAAGCGACGCAGCACTTCCTCGCGCATCATTTCGCTGTTGGCGACGTACAGGCCGAAGCGCCCCGGCTCGAACAACCCGGCCTCCAGCTTCAGCAGTTCGCGGTGGCGCGGGTTCAGCAGCGCCCGTCGCCGCGCGCCGTCCGTGCCGTAGCGGACTTCCAGCCACAACTGATGCAGCCCGTCGCCCAGGCGCAGCACGTCGCCGGGCCAGGCACGCGCCAGGCAGAGCACCGCTTCGGCCCCGGTCTCGAGGGCCGCCGCGCCCGCGCGTTTGGCGAACCAGTTGTGCTTGTAGGGCCCCAGAACTTTCGGGCGCGAGACCTTCACGACCTGCATGCCTTCGGCATCCGCGCTGTCGTGGCGCGCGCACACTACGCTGATGCGGTGCCCCTGCGACTGCCAGTGGCGCGCCAGGTTGACGGCATAGCGTTCGGCGCCGCCGCGGTTACGGATGAACTCTGTGCGCACGATCGCGATGTGCATGGGGCGGGCTCACGCTTCGCCAAGCCGCTCGGCCAGCTCAAACACCACGCGTTCCTGCTCGGCGGTTTCGATACTGCCGGGGCGGGCGCTGCGCACCATGCGGATGGCCTCGTCCGCGGGAAAACCTTGATCCACCAGATAACAGGCGATCATGGTGCCGGTGCGCCCGATGCCCGCGCCGCAGTGAACCACGATGGCCTTGCCCTGGTGGCGCTGGAAACGGGCCTGCTGCAGGAACGCTTCCACTGCCTCCCTGCCCGGCGGCGCGAAATCCGGCACCGGCAGGTGCAGCAGCTCGATGCCGTGTTGCGCCAGCAGGTCCGGGTCCGGCGCGCCGGCGGTCAGGCTGACCAGCAGCCCGATGTTGCGCTCAGACAGCCAGGGCCAGAGTGCTTCGGCGCGGAAATCGGGCCGGGCCATGCCGGCGATCTCGTTCTCGATTACCCAGGAGAATCCGTTCACGCGGGCCAGTCTAAGAGCCCGGACCGTCAAGGCCAGCCCCCTATCTCGACCACACGCGCCAGGCCTTCTCATTGCCGGCATCCAGCAGCAGCGCCTTGCCGGCCATCTGCCTTGCCTCGTTGGTGTCGCCCTCGGCCGCCAGCCTCTCGGCTAACGCGGCAAAGGCCGCCGGGTTCAGGGGCTCCAGCACGATCCAGTTGCGCAGGTCCCCCACCGTGGGCTCGGCCAGGCCCAGCGCTCGCTCGAAGGTGGCGAGGTGCACCAGTTCCGGGTCCGCTACCTCGCGCACCGCCGCCAGGTAGGCCGCGGCGGCAGCCTTGTCACCGAGCGCGACGCCCAGTTGCGCGCCCGCCAGCCGGCGCAGCACCGAGCCCGGTACGAAGGCCGCATCAAGGTCGCCTTGCCTGCGCAGGCCGGCACGCACGGCCAGGTAGTTTAGCCGGCGCAAAGCCTCGGGCGCCGGCTGTTTTGCATCCGAAAGGCCGCGCCCGCGCTCGAGCACATCCGGCGGCACGTTGGCGGCGCGCTCCAGGCGCGTGAATTCGGCGGCGACCTCGTCGTGGCGGCCCAGCACCACCAGCCATGCCAGCAGGCTGAGCTGCTCGTCGAAGCTGTCGCCTTCATGCACCAGGCGCCGCACCGTCGCAACGGTCAGCATGTCGTAGGCCAGCGTCACGCGCTTGCCGCCGTCATCCACCACGAAACTGGCGGACGACACGGAAACCACGCGACCGGTGTGTTTGTCGATGCGCGAGCTGCGGTTACCCAGGGCGTCAATCTCGGCGTGTACCAGGAACTCCCGTTCCGCGTTGTTGCGGCGCAGGTTGCGCAGGTTGTTCTCGAGCGCCGCCGTCACGCGATCCGCCAGCAGCAGGTCGTCACGGTAGCGCCGCAGCAGGTTCTGCACGAACGCGTTGTCAGTGATGTACTTGCGCAGCGACTCGTGGGCGGCCTGTTCCGCCGCCTGCGTCCGGCGCGCAGCCAGCCCGGTCTCCAGCTTGTCCAGCACGCGGAACGCCTGCTTGAAGTCGCGGCGCTCGAGCACTGCGTCCAGCCCGGCGACGGCATCCAGCACCGCAACCGCCGACTCGCCCAGGCCTGCGTCATGGAAACCGCGCCATGCTTCCACCTGCGCCGCGGCATTCTGGTGCGCGGCTTCCAGCAGCTTGCGCAGTGCCGCCAGCCGTCTGGTCACCCTGTCCACCGTGTCGGTCGTGCGCCCGGGCAGGAAGCCCTCGAGCAGGTCGCGCTCGCGCTGCAGGTTGCCGGCGTTGCGCAGGCGCCGGATTTCACTGAGTGATGCCGCGTTGTCCTGGTCACTCTGCCAGTCGGCGCGCAATTCGTCGGCTTTCTGCAGTACGCGGGCCAGGTCGTCGCTCTCCACCGCCAGCACCACCTGGCGCTGGGTGTCGAGCATGCGGGCCACGTCCACATCGTCGCGCTCACCCAGCGGCACCAGCAGCTCGGATGGGAAGCGATCCAGCGCCGCCAGTGCCTCGCCTGTGCGCCTGTCCTTGAGCGCCTCGTCGGAGCTCTGCCGGGCCTTGTCGTATTCCAGGCTGCGCAGCTGGGCCACGCGCTTGAATACGTCGGCCTGTTTCTCGCGGGCCTGCGCCGCATACTCCGACGTCGGGTAGGCGCGCAGGAAACCGGCCCAGGCGGTCCAGGCGCCGCTGTAGTCGGCGTTGCTCATCGCCGTCCGGCTGTCCAGCTCGGCGGAGTGGAAAGCCTCGTCTTCAGGACGGAAGGCTGGACCGCCGCCCGACACGTCGGGGTCGCCTGCGCTGCCCACCCGGTTGACGGGCGGCGTGTTTACGGGCCGGTTAACCGGCGGCGCATGGTTTGCGACCGCGACCTGGTTGCCGCCGTCGTTAAGGAACGAACCCAGCAACAGCACCAGCACGATCCCCACCGCCACCGCCGCAAGCGCAACCGCGCCGATCAGCAGCCCGCGACGGCCGCCTTCAAGTTCCGGCGTCTCGTGGGTGCCGCTGTCCAGCTGGGCGACGTCTGTGGGCTCGGTGGGACGGGTGGCCGTGGATGATCCGCCGCGCGTCACCATGCGCTTGGGCAGGCGATCCAGCAGTTCCAGGAAGCTTCCCGGCCGATCCTTGGGATGATACTTGATGCAGTCCATGATCAGCTGCGTGAACTTCGGCGGCAGGTCGGGCCTGCGCGCGTCCAGCAGTTCAGCGCCCTGCTTCTGGCGCAGCATGATGGCCTGGGCGCCGGTCTGGCCGAAGGGCGCGTCGCCGGTAGCCAGGTAGTACAGCGTCGCGCCGTAACTGAAGATGTCGCTGCGCTTGTCGGGCACCATGCGGCGCAGCACCTCGGGTGCGGAGTAGGCCGGCGTGCCGAAGTTCAGCGGCCCTTCGTGGCCTTCCGCGATCAGCCGCAGGTCGCCGGCCAGGCCGAAATCGGCCAGCTTGCAGCGCCCGCGGCTGTTGAGGATCAGGTTCTCGGGCTTGATGTCGCGGTGCAGGATGCCCTCGCGGTGCGCGGCGTACAGGGCCTCCGCGGTCTGGCGCGCGACGGACAGCAGCTCTTCGCCCGGCAACGGGCCCTTTTCCTTGATCAGGTTGCGGAGGTTGGTGCCCTCCGCGAAGTCCATCACGATGAAGTGGACACCCTTGTCCTCGAGGATGTCGATCACCTTCACCACGTTGTCGTGCTCGACGCGTGCCAGCGACTGCGCCTCGGTGCGGAAGCGCTCGATCAGGTCGTTGCGCCCGGCCAACGCCGGGTCCAGTACCTTCAGGGCCACGATCTTGTCGATGTAGACGTGCCGGGCGCGGTACACCACGCCCATGCCGCCACGCGCCACCCGCGCCAGCACCTCGTAGCTGGCCAGGCGACGCCCCACCAGCGGGTCCTGCCGCGCGCTGGTGTCGGAACCCCCTGTGTTTCCTTCCGTCATCGCTGTTATCCTAGCTCGGGTAGCCCCGTTCCGCTCCCCATCTAACGGTGCAGCCTTGGCGCAGGACGAACCGAAACAGCTTCCCAGCGACGAAGAGTTGGCCGCCATGCTCTCGCGCGCCGAGGGCAAGGGCGGGCGCAAACCCAGGCGTGACCCGAAGCTGCCTACGCCGCGCTTTCCCGAGGCGCTGTACTACTACCTGTTCATCCTGATCGAAGCGGCGATCCTGATGGGCGTGTGGGGTTTCATGCGCATGGGCATCGAGGAGACCCTTAAGGGTCCGGACCTTGAAGCCCCGGTCATGGAACAGTTGACCTTTCACATCAAGTCGATCGGCGTGGGCCTGCTGAACCTGCTGATTTCACAGCCCTGGATACCGCTGGGCGTGCTGGTGATGGCACTGCCCGTGTTCATGCCCACCACCCCGGCCGCGCGCAAGCGCATGGCAACGCTGGTGAGCACGGTGATGGTGGTGATCTTCGTGATGCTGATCGCGCTGCAGTTCAGTGACGACATCGCGAGCGCCGGCGGCACGGGCCCGTTTTGAATCCAGCCGCCAGCGCGGTACAATTTGCCGTACGTTGAGGCATTGCCGTGCTCGAACACAGCCTGATCTCCGATTTGCTGCCCCGCCTGCCTGCCCTGTTGGTCGGCCTGCTGCGCGGCATGGCGCAGGTCGGAAACCCCTACGAATCCGGCTACGACGAGTTCGGTGATCCCTACATGGCTGGACCACCCGAGCCCGAAATTTCCGTAGGCATGATTGTAATGGGCATGGTGATCGGCCTGGGCATCAACGTGCTGTTCGGCTTCTGGGGCAAATCACGGGCTGAAGACCACAACGTGAACCCGTGGATCGGCTTCGCCCTCGGCTTCTGCTTGTCGTGGATCGGCGTCGCGCTGGTGCCGGTGTTCAAGACTCATCGCGTCATCAACCAGCGCACGGCGCTGCAGTACCAGCCGCAGTATTCCGCCCCGAACCCGATGTACACGGCCGGCGCGGCCTGGCAGCCGCCGCCGGGGCCGCCACAGTTAATTCCGCCACAGCAGGCCTACCCGCAGCCACAGCCGTATCCGCCACAGCAGGCCTACCCGCAGCCGCAGCCGCACCCGCAGCAGCAGGCCCACCCGCAGCCACAGCAGGCGTATCCGCAGGCACAGCCGTATCCTCAGCAGGCGTACCCGGCGCCCTACCCGCCCCAGGGTGTGGCCCCGCCTCCCCCACCACAGCCGCAGATGCTGACGGCGGACGCGCAGGGTTACGTGCACTGCCCCGCATGCGGCGCACGCACCAAGGCCGGGCGGAAAACGTGCATGAGCTGCGGCAGCCAGCTGCCGCCGGTGTACGACCCGAACATCCGCTAATCATTCGGTTTTTCGCGCGGCGGCCGCGGGCCGAACCACGACGGCGGTTCCGGCAGTTCACCGTCCAGGTCGTCCGCCTGGATGCGCTGCCCCTGCCCGATATCGCGCGTAAGTACACGGCCGATGACTTTGTCCGTCTCATGCGGCCCCAGCCCCCCGCCGGGCGGCAGAAAAGCAAGGTCTTCGACAGCCAGCTGAGCGCTTGCTTGCAGATCTCGCGCCGCGACGATGGATCGCCGGGTGCGTGTAGCGGTTTCGACTTCTTGCGGCGTTGGTTGTTTGCGCGGCTCGCCCAGCAGCTTTTCGGCCTCGCGCACGGCCGCGACCAACGCCGCCCCGTCGCCACGCGCCAGCAGCACGCAGGCGCCGGCCGCGACGGCCAGTGCGCCCCTGGCAGGCTCGCCCTCGAGCTCGTAGCCGACCGGCGTGAGGGTCTGCTCAGCCATGCGGGCCATGACGCGCAGGGGGCCGTCCGGGCCATGCAGCAGCACCAGGCTGCCGCCGCCATCCAGGCCGACGCGGCGGCGGGACGGTGCAGCCGGCAAGGCTTTGCGGAACGCAAGCTGGAACCAGCCAACGGCGCGGGTCACCTCTCGCAGGGTGCTGCCGGCTGTGCCGAGCAGCAGCGGCACACCGCTGACGGCGCAGGCCTCGATCAACGGCCGGTTGGTGATCTCGCCGCCGCGCAGCAGCAGCAGGTCGGCGCCGGTGGGAGTGGCATCCGGAGACTCGACGTCAGCAACCGCCAGCAGGCCGAGCCGCACACAGGCCGCGGCGTCAAACCCCGCCGCGGGAAGCACCGCGCCGTCGAAACCAGCATCGGCGGCGGCTTGCGGGTCAGCGCCGTCGGCGAGCAGCAGGCAGGGTTGGTGGTTCCCGATCGACCGCATGAGTTCAATCTATTCCGGCCGCGAGTACACACAACCGCGAGGGGTGGATGGCAGCGGCGAGCATGATTGGTACCCTGCGCGCGAAAACGGGAGACGAGCCATGACCGAGCACGTGCAGAACCTGATCAACGGCCAGTGGGTGGAAGCCAGCGGCGACAAGCTTGATTCGCGCGACCCCGCCAATGGCGAGTTGCTTGCGACCTTCCGCCAGGCTACCAATTCAGACGTGGACGCCGCGATCGCCGCCGCCAAGGCCGCGTTTCCCGCCTGGAAAGCCACGCCCCAGCCCAAGCGCGCCGAGATCATCGTGCGCAGCGCGGAGATCCTGCTGAAGCGTAAAGAAGAAATCGCCCAGCTCATGAGCCGCGAGAACGGCAAGCCCATCGCCGAGGCCCGCGGCGACGTGCAGGAAGCCATCGACATGGCCTTCTACATCGCGGCTGAGGGGCGCCGCGGCTGGGGCCACACCATCCCGGCCGAGATGCCCAACAAGCGCATGTACACCATCCGGCAGCCGCTGGGCGTGTGCAGCCTGATCACGCCCTGGAACTTCCCGATCGCGATCCCCAGCTGGAAAAGCTACCCGGCGCTGGTGATGGGTAACACCATCGTGTTCAAGCCTGCCGAGGACACCACGCTGCTCGGCAAACGCTGGGCGGAGGTGCTGCTCGAGGCCGGCGTGCCGGCCGGCGTGTTCAACATGGTTGTCGGCCACGGCGCGCCGATCGGCGACAAGCTGGTGACGCACCCGGACGTGCGCATGATCAGTTTTACGGGCAGCACCAGGACGGGCCTGGGCATCGCAACCAAGGCCGCACCGCTCAACAAGCGCGTGAGCCTGGAGATGGGCGGCAAGAACCCGGTGATCGTGTGGGAAGACGGCGACCTTGAACTGGCGGTAAACGCCGTGATGTGGGCGGGCTACGGCACCAGCGGCCAGCGCTGCACGGCGTGCTCGAGGGTGATCGTGCACGAGAAGGTGCACGACCAGTTCCTGAAAATGCTGGTGGAGCGCGCGCCGAAGCTGAAGGTAGGCCATGGCTCTGAGCCTGACTCGTTCTTCGGAGCGATTATCAATGAGTCGCAGCTCAAGAAGATCGACGAGTACGTGCAGATCGGCGTGAAGGAAGGCGCCAAGCTGGAGTGCGGCGGCAAGATCCTGAAAGATGGCGCCTACGCCAAGGGCAACTTCTACGCGGCCACGGTGTTCAGCAACGTGAAGCCGGGCATGCGCATCGAGCAGGAGGAAATCTTCGGCCCGGTGATCAGCGTGATCAAGGTGAAGAGCTACAACGAGGCGATCAGCGTAGCCAACGGCGTGCAGTACGGCCTGAGCGCGGGGTTTATCAGCAATGACGTCAATCTATGCCACAAGGCAAGTATCGACCTCGATTGCGGCCTGTGTTACATCAACGCGGGTTCAACAGGCGCGGAGGTAAGCACCCCGTTCGGAGGCTGGAAGAACACCGGCAACGGACACCGAGAAGGCGGGCCCACAGTGATCGACGCCTTCAGCGAGCTGAAGACAGTAGTGATAGACTACAGCGGCAAAGTCCAGAAAGCCCAGATCGACAACAACTAGTGATTCTTCAGGCTCGTTGCGGCGGGTAGTGGCATTCGCGTCCCGCGAATGAGTTTCGCTGGCCTCCGGCCAGCGGCGACGGCCGGAGGCCGCCGCTACTCATGCGCTGGAA
>JAANMY010000665.1_pt1 | contig 46195 bp, 42 predicted proteins | sample 7279691 | NCBI WGS metagenome assembly JAANMY01 (sample SAMN14094543, study PRJNA606508) | bioreactor metagenome | isolation source: A lab-scale SPAN reactor treating ammonium-rich wastewater day 388 | place: Ireland: Galway | collected 2018-02-07 | reverse complement strand
CCGCCTGGATCAGCCGCGGCAGATGCTCGCCCGCCTTGCCCGCGCCAAAGCGCGCGATCAGCGTCAGCCGCCCGGCCTCGTTGCCGGGGTTCAGCTTGGCCATCAGCACCTTGAGATCCGCGGCGCTCAGCGACGGGCCGCATTTCAGCCCGATCGGATTTTGCACCCCGCGCGCGAATTCGACATGCGCACCGTCCGGCTGGCGGGTGCGGTCGCCGATCCAGATCATGTGCCCCGATCCCGCCACCGGCAGGCCGGTGGTCGAATCGACCCGGCACAAAGCCTCTTCGTATTCCAGCAGCAGCGCCTCGTGCGAGGTGTAGAAATCCACCGTGGACATGGCACCCATCGTGTCCGAGGTGATCCCGGCCGCGGTCATGAAGTCGAGTGCATCGGAAATCCGGTCGCTGAGCGCCTTGTAGCGTTCGGCATCCTCGGATTTGGTGAAGCCCAGCGTCCAGGAATGCACGCGGTGAATATCGGCGAAACCGCCCTTGGAAAAGGCGCGCAGCAGGTTCAGGCTGGCCGCCGCCTGGGTATAGGCCTGCAGCATGCGCGACGGATCGGGCACCCGCGCCGCGGCGGTGAAATCGAACCCGTTGATGATGTCGCCGCGGTAGCTGGGCAGTTCGACCCCGCCCATCGCCTCGGTCGGGGCCGAGCGCGGCTTGGCGAATTGCCCGGCCATGCGGCCGACCTTGATCACCGGCACCTTGGCGCCGAAGGTCAGCACAATGGCCATCTGCAGCAACACCTTGAAGGTGTCGCGGATGATGTCGGCGTTGAACTCGGCAAAGCTCTCGGCGCAGTCGCCGCCCTGCAGCAAAAAGGCCTTGCCCTGCGCGGCCTCGCCGAGCTGGCGCTTGAGCGCGCGCGCCTCGCCGGCAAAGACCAGCGGCGGATACTTGGCCAGTTGCGCCTCGGCCGCGTTCAGCGCGACCGTGTCGGGATAATCGGGCATCTGGATGCGCTCCTTGGCGCGCCAGGCCGATTTGCTCCAGGCTTCCGTCATTCAATCCTCCGTCGATGCACCGCGGGCAGCAGGCAAACCGGCGCCGTTCGCGGTATCAGCGGCTCATACACCGGGCGTTTCGCGCTTGCAAACGCGCAGAGCGCGTCGCGGGCGATTTGTGGGTTCTTGCGGCTTCCCGGCTTTCCTGATTGGATTGCGACCGTCGCAGGTCGCATACCGACCGCGGATCCCGCCACCGGAAAGCCAGATGAGCGACCTGCCCGCATCGCGTCCCAGCCCCCTCGCCGCCCGATCCGGGCGCAGCCCCGCCACCGTCACCGCCCCCGCCGCGGCGCGCGCGCAAAGCGCGCCGATCCGGCACCGGCATTTCGTCTTTCTGCTGCTCAACCAGTTCACCTTTCTGTCTTTTGCCGCCGCGGTCGAGCCCCTGCGCATCGCCAACCGCATGAGCGGCCAGACCCTCTATCGCTGGACGCTGCTCAGCGAATCGGGCGCCGATGTCAGTTGCTCCAACGGCACCACGCTGCGCGTCGATGGCGGGCTGGGCGATGTCGGGCGCGACGACGTGGTGATCGTCTGCGGCGGGATCGACGTGCGCGCCAATACCACGCCGCCGGTGGTGAACTGGCTGCGCAAGGTGGCGCGCAAGGGCTCGGTGATCGGCGGGCTCTGCACCGGCGCGCATACCCTGGCCAAGGCCGGCTTGCTGGAAAACCGCCGGGCGACGATCCATTGGGAAAACCGCGACGGTTTCCTTGAGGAATTCAGCGATACCGATCTGACCAAATCGGTCTTTGTCATCGACAGCAACCGGCTGACGGCGGCGGGCGGCACCGCCTCGATCGATCTGGTGCTCACGCTGATCGCCGACGACCATGGCAAGGATCTGGCCAATGCCGTCGCCGACCAGTTGATCTATACGACGATCCGCACCGACCGCGACATCCAGCGTCTGTCGATCCCCACCCGGATCGGCGTGCGCCATCCGCGCCTGTCCAAGGTGATCGAACGGATGGAGCAATCCATCGAGGAACCGGTTTCGCCCGCCGATCTGGCCGAGGAAGTGGGCATGTCCACCCGCCAGCTCGAACGGCTGTTCCGCCGCTATCTGAACCGCTCGCCCAAACGCTATTACATGGAGCTGCGGCTGGCCCGCGCCCGTAACCTTTTGATGCAGACAGAGCTTTCCGTCATCAACGTCGCCCTGGCCTGCGGCTTTGCCTCGCCCTCGCATTTCTCGAAATGCTACCGCGCGCAATACGGCACCACGCCCTACCGCGAACGCGGCGCCCATGGGCTCGATGATGAAGCCGGGGCCGAACCCGGCGACAGCGACGACAGCATCCTTGATGACCTCGACTGACAGGGGAACCGCCCGCATGATCCGTTTCCTGCCCGTGATCGCCAGCCTGCTGGCCGCGCCCGCGCTCGCCTCCAGCGTCTCGCTCACCCTCGAGTGCCGCTTCACCACCGAATGCAGCGTCGCCGAGAGCCTGTGCCATGAATCGGAAGAGGCCCTGCTGTCCTTCGCCGTTATCATCGCCCAGGAAGGCGACAGCGCCCGCTATGAGGGCGACGGCGCCAGCGAACCGATGGCGGCGCATTACACCGACGAGGGGGTGCTGATCCTCTACGACCGCGCCGGATCGACGCTCACCAGCGTCGGCACCGATGGCACCGCCGTGCATTCCTCGAACCTGCTCCTCGTCGGCCATGTCAACCGCGCCGCGCAATGGTCCGGCACCTGCCTGCCGCGATGAGGCTGGTGCTGCTCGCTGCGGGCGCCTCGCGCCGGATGCGCGGCGCCGACAAGCTGCTGCAAGAGGTTGACGGCCTGCCGCTGCTGCGCCGTCAGGCGCTGGCGGCGCTCGCCGCTCAGGCGGGCAGCGTCGGCGTCACCCTGCCACCGGACCAGCCGCTGCGCGAGGCCGCCCTCGACGGCTTGCCCGTCACCCGGCTGCCGGTCGCCGATGCCGCCGACGGCATGAGCGCCAGCCTGCGCGCTGCCGCGCGCTGGGCGGCGGGCGGGCCGCTGCTGATCTGCCCCGCCGACATGCCCGAGATCACCGCCAGCGATTTCGCCACCCTGGCCGCCGCCTTTGACGGCATCCACCCGCTGCGCGCCACCGCGCAGGACGGCACGCCCGGCCATCCGGTGGTGTTCCCCGCGGCGTTGCTCGGGCTGTTCGAAACCCTTACCGGCGACGAGGGCGCCCGCCGCCTGCTGCTGGCCCACCCGCCGCAAGCCCTGCCGCTGCCCGCCAGCCACGCCACCATCGACCTCGACACACCCGAAGCCTGGGCCGCCTGGCGCAGCCGCTAGGCGCTTCATCTTGCCGCAAATACTCACCGGGGGGCGCGCGCGCCCCTTCCGCCCGGCCTACCTCTCGACCATCAGCCGGGTCAGCCCGTGGAAGTGATAGGTTCCGGCATATTCAGGCTTTCCCGCCAGCCGCAGCCCCGGGCAGCCGTCGAACAGCACCGGCAGCGCCTGTTGCATTTCCAGCCGCGCCAGCGGTGCGCCGACGCAGAAATGCAGCCCGATGCCAAAGGCCAGATGCGGTTTCGCCGGGCGCGCCGGGTCGAAGCGGTTCGGCCGGTCCCAGACCCCCGGATCGCGCGCCGCCGCGGCCAGCATCACCCCGACCTGATCGCCGGGCTGGAACACATGGCCCATCACCTCGACCGGTTCATAGGCCCAGCGGGTGAACATATGCAGCGGCGGGTCAAAGCGCAGCATCTCCTCGAGGGTCGCGCCGATCCTGTCGGGGGTCAGCCAATCCTTTGGCCCCCCGGCCTGCAGCAGCGCCTTCACCCCGTTGCCGATCGCATGCACCGTCGCCTCATGCCCGGCGTTCAGCAGCAGGATGCAGGTCGAAATCAGCTCGTCGGTGCTCAGGGTCTTGCCGTCCTCCTCGGCCTCGATCAGCGAGGTGATCAGATCATCCCCCGGTCGCTGGCGCCGTTCCTCGACATAGCCGCGCAGGAAATCGGCGAATTCGGCGCTGGCCCGCGCCGCCGCATCCTCCATCGCCCGGGTCCGGCCCGCCTGATACATGCCGACCATGGCATGCGACCAGGCCAGCAACTGATCCTTCATCGCCTCGGGCACGCCCAGCATCCGGGCGATCACCACCACCGGAATCACTTCGGCGAAATGCGACAGCAGGTCGAACGGCCCGGCCGGAAACCGCGCGACCAGATCGCGCGCCAGCGCCTCGACCTCAGGGCCCAGGGCGGCGATCCGGCGCGAGGTGAAGGCGCGCAGCACCAGACCGCGCAGCCGCGTGTGCCGGGGCGGTTCCAGCTCCAGCATCGAATGCGCCTCGATGGCATAGAACGGCGCGGTATGCGGCGCGATCTCGGGCTGTCGGTCGGCGGGGATCTCGCGGCCAAAGCGGCGGTCGCGCAGGATGGCATTGGCCGCAGCATGGCCAAAGACGCAGGGCAACCCATAATCTTCCCACCAGACCACCGGCCCGGCGGCGCGGGCGCGATCATAGAACGGATAGGGATTCTGCACAAAGGCGGGGTCGGTCGGCGATTGGCTGAGGCGCTGCATGGGGGCTTCCGTCTGACAAGACGCGGAACTTGGCGCGCGCGCCCGGCAGGGTCAAGATTTCTTTGAACGCCGCCGGGCCCGCGCGCGACCCATCCGCATGACCCGTTCCCTGCCGTCCCGGCCCCGCCCCTTCGCCAACCCTGCCCCGCTTTCGCCCGCTCGCGGGGCGCTGGGTTTGGTGCTGCTGGCCGCCCTTGCCGCGCTGGCCATGCGGCTTCAGGGCGGCGATTCCCTCGGCCTGCTGGTCGGCGTGGCCGGTTCGCTGGCCGTCGCCCTCGCCGTACCGCAGCCCGAACGCCAGCCGTTCCTCGCTTTGGGCTGGAGCGCGCTGGCCTTTGCCCTGCCGCTGGCGCTGGTGCTGACGCGGCCCGGCTTTGGACCGGGCCTCGCGCTGGCGCTGGGCACCGCCGGGTTCTGGGCCCTTCTGACCCAGACCACCGCGCGCCGCCTGCCGCCGGTCTAAACCCGCGACAGCGCGTCGATCACCCGCACCCAACTGCGAATCCCCTTGTGGAACGCGGTCAGGTTGTACTTTTCATTGGGCGAATGGATCTGGTCGTCGTCGTTGCCGAAACCGATCAGCATGGCATCCATGCCAAGGATGTTCTGGAAATGCCCCGCCACCGGGATCGAACCGCCGCAACCGATAAAGGCGGCGGGCCGGGGCCATTCGTCGGTCAGCGCCTGGCGGGCTGCCTCGAAGGCCGGGTTGTCGATCGGCATCGTCGTCGCCGGGCTGCCCTCGGTATCGAGCAGTTCGAAACGGCAATCGGCCGGCATCCGCGCGACGACATGCGCCTCGAACGCCTTGAGGATCGCCGCCGGGTCTTGCGTGCCGACCAGCCGGAAGCTGACCTTGGCCGAGGCCTTTGACGGCAGCACGGTCTTGAACCCGGCGCCGGTATAGCCCGAGGTCATGCCGTTCACCTCGCAGGTCGGGCGCGACCAGACCATCTCCAGCACCGAGCGGCCCTTTTCACCCGCAGGCACCGACAGGCCAACGCCGCCGAGGAACCCGGCGGCGTCGAAGCCGAGGTTCTCCCATTGCGCGCGCTGGGCGTTGGTCAGTTCCGGCACGCCGTCATAGAATCCCTCCAGCGTCACCGCGCCATCGTCGTCGTGCAGATCGGCGAGGATTTTGGCCAGCACATGCGCGGGGTTGCGCGCCGCGCCGCCAAAGCTGCCCGAATGCAGATCCTTGTCCGGCCCGGTGACAACCAGTTCCAGCTTGGCGAGGCCGCGCAGCGCGGTGGTGATCGCAGGCGTCTGCGGGTCGAACATGCCGGTATCGCAGATCAGCGCCAGATCGGCCTTCAGATCCTCGGCATGCGCCGTCAGGTACGGCACCAGCGAGGGTGAGCCCGATTCCTCCTCGCCCTCGAAGAACATCGACACTTTCAGCGGCAGGGCGCCATGCACCTCGCGCCAGGCGCGGCAGGCCTCGATGAAGGTCATCAACTGGCCCTTGTCATCGGCGGCGCCACGCCCACGGATCACCCGGCCCGCCGGAGTGACCTCAAGCGCGGGGTCAAAGGGGTCGCGGTGCCAAAGATTAAGCGGGTCAACGGGTTGCACGTCGTAATGCCCATAGAACAGGATGTGCAGCGCCTCGCCCTCGTCGTATTCGTCATCCTGCGCCACCACCATCGGATGCCCGGGCGTCGTGTGTTTGGCGGCGTCGAAACCGACATCGGCCAGCGCATCGACCAGCCAGTCGGCGGCACGGTCGCAATCGGCCTTGAAGGCCGGATCGGTCGAGATCGACGGAATGCGCAGAAAGCCCATCAGCCGGTCGAGCGACTCGTCGAGATGGGTATCGACATGGGCGAGAACGGGGGTCACGTCATCGGCGGTCATCGGCAGTTCCTGTGCTGGGATGCCGACAACCTAGTCCCGGCGCCATGGCAGAGTCCAGCCGGGCAGGAAAGACGGCGCGATCACCGAATCGTGTGGGCGAATAACGCCGCGCAAGGGGCTGCACGCGCGAGGGAAAAGCGATAGACAGGGCCATCCCCAGCGCCACCGGAGTTCCCCATGCGCCAAAGCCCCGCCCTCGCCCCGGCTTTCACGCTTGCCCTGTTGCTGCCTGCCACGGCCCTCGCCGATCCGATCGACGGCCGCACCGCGCGCGATCTGCTGTACCGCGACGTGGCCACCGAGGTTGTGGCCGTCGATGTCTCGGGCCTGAGCGCGCAAGAAGTCACGGTGCTGACCACGGTGGTTCAGACGCAGAAATATTATGCGGCGGTGGCCTTTGCCCCCGATGCGGGCATCATGGCGGAACCGACCGTGCTGGCCGCCAACCACCACGCCGTCGAATTCGCCCGCACGGCCGCGCTGGACGGCTGCAACGCCCGGCGCAGCGGCGGGCGTGCCTGCGTGATCGCCCTCGAACTGCGCCCGACCGGCTGGGAAGAGCGCGCGCTCAGCCTCTCGGCCGATGCCACCGCCGCCTTCGACAGCGACTACCGTGGCATGGGGCGGCGGGCTTTTGCCGTCTCGCTGGCCTCGGGGCAATGGGGAATCGGCCGGGGCCGCGACGCCGCCGAGGAAGCCCTGAACACCTGCCGCGCCGACAGCGATGTTTCCGATTGTGCCGTCATCATTGCCGATTGACGAAAAAAGCACCGCCTGCGCCCGGGTGCGACACTTTTTTGAATTGATCCAAGTCATGGTTCTGGCGCATTCAAACATGGAATGAACGTCCAGCTTTAGTGCTGGGAAAGACCTACTCTTGCCCAGCAGGACGCCAGGAGAGCCACCTTGACCTATGATTCCGCCCTCGACTCAGCCCTGCAGCGCCTGCACGACGAAGGCCGTTACCGTACCTTCATCGACATCGAGCGCAAGAAAGGCCAGTATCCGCACGCTGTCTGGCGTCGGCCGGATGGGTCGGAAAAGGACATAACCGTCTGGTGCGGCAACGATTATCTGGGCATGGGTCAGCATCCGGTGGTGCTGGCGGCGATGCATGAGGCGCTCGATGCCACCGGCGCCGGATCGGGCGGCACGCGCAACATTTCGGGCACCACGCTCTATCACAAGCGGCTCGAGGCCGAGATCGCCGACCTGCACCGCAAGGAAGCGGCGCTGGTCTTTACCTCGGCCTATATCGCCAACGACGCGACGCTTTCGACCCTGCCCAAACTGTTCCCGGACCTCATCATCTATTCCGATGCGCTCAACCACGCCTCGATGATCGAAGGCGTGCGCCGCAACGGCGGTGCCAAGCGGGTGTTCCGCCACAACGACGTGGCGCATCTGCGCGAATTGCTGGCCGCCGACGACCCCGAGGCCCCCAAGCTGATCGCCTTCGAATCGATCTATTCGATGGACGGCGATTTCGGGCCGATCAAGGCGATCTGCGATCTGGCCGACGAATTCAACGCGCTGACCTATATCGACGAGGTCCACGCAGTCGGCATGTATGGCCCACGCGGCGCCGGCGTGGCCGAGCGTGACGGGCTGATGGGGCGGATCGACATCATCAACGGCACCATGGCCAAGGCCATCGGCGTGTTCGGCGGCTATATCGCTGCCAGCGCAAAAATGGTCGATGCTGTAAGGTCTTACGCGCCGGGCTTCATCTTCACCACCTCGCTGCCGCCCGCGGTTGCGGCGGGTTGCGCCGCCTCGATCGCCTTTCTGAAAACCGTCGAGGGGCAGAAGCTGCGCGATCAGCAGCAATTGCACGCCCGGATCCTGAAAACCCGGCTCAAGGGCCTGGGCCTGCCGATCATCGACCATGGCAGCCATATCGTGCCGGTGCATGTCGGCCATCCGGTGCATTGCAAGATGATTTCGGACATGCTGCTGGAACGCTACGGCGTCTATGTGCAGCCGATCAACTTCCCCACCGTCCCCCGCGGGACCGAGCGGCTGCGCTTTACGCCCTCGCCGGTGCATAATCCCAAGGAAATTGATCGAGTTGTCGCCGCCATGGATCAACTCTGGGCACATTGTGCGCTGAATCGCGCCGAGATGTCCGCCTGACAACGCCTTGCTCTTCAAATGCTTTTCACGATCTGCTAAGACATTCTCAAGAGGTCGTTACGGTGCGACTCGGCCGCGGTCATCCCGACGCGGGCAAGGCAGCCGACAAAGCGACCCAAACGAGCAGGCGGTAAGCAGGGACAGGGGCAGATGATCTGGCGCAAGGAACAGCCTCCGGCGCAGCACGAGGAAGGTCCACGCGGTTTCGATGATTTCGAACTGCGGCTGGGCGATATCCTGCGGGGCGAACGCGCCACGCTGGGTAAATCGTTGCTGGACGTTCAGCGAGAGTTGCACATCCGGGCAGCGTATATCGCTGCCATCGAGAACGGCGATCTGCACGCCTTTGAAACCCCCAGCTTCATCGCCGGGTTCGTGCGTTCCTACGCGCGCTACCTCGGCATGGATCCGGAATGGGTCTATGATCGCTTTTGCGTCGAGCATGGCTTTCAGGTCGCGCATGGCATGTCGGGTTTCGCCAATACCGCCCCGCGCGCGCCGCGGGCCGAACAGCCCGAACACCGCAGCGGTGCGCTCAAGGGCGTCGGCCTGCTCCCTGATCCTGAACCCTTCTGGCGCCGGATCGAACCCGGCGCGCTGGGGTCGGTCAGTGTCCTGCTGGCGCTGATCCTGGGGCTGGGCTATGCCGGGCTGACCGTGCTCAAGGAAGTGCAGCGCGTGCAGGTGGCGCCCGCCGACATGGTGCCCAACGTCGCCAGCGACATCAACCCGCTGGCGCCCGAGATGCGCGCGCAGTCGACTTCGCTCGCCGCGAACGACACCGACCCGCTGGTCGGCGCCGGAACCGCGCCGCGCAGTGACGAAGCCGTGAGCGAAAGCAGCACCTCCGGCGCCGAGGGCCGCGTGCGGATTGCCCGGGCTCCGGCGCTCGACGTGCCGGTTCTGGTGCCGCGCGATGGCCCCATCGCCGCCATCGTCCCCGATTTCGCCGCGCCCGTGGCGGTTGCCCGGGCCGGAACCGACGCCGCCGTGATGCAGGCGCTGGCCGATGCCGGGGAACAGGCGGCCGCGCCGCAGGTTGTCGGGGCCGGGCCGGATACTGTCGAACTGCTCGCCGTGCGTCCGTCGTGGCTGCGGGTGCGGGCGGCGGACGGCTCGGTCGTGTTCGAGCGGATTCTGGACGCGGGCGAACGCTATACCATCCCGCGCACCGAACAGCCGCCGACCCTGCACGCCGGCAATTCGGGTTCGGTCTATTTCCTGATCAACGGTCAGGCCTATGGCCCCGCCGCCCCCGGCGCACAGGTGGTGCGTAACGTCTCGCTCGATGTGGCGGCGCTGCGCGAAGGGTATCAGGTCGCCGACCTCGGCCGCGACGAGGATCTGGCGGTTTTCGTCGCCCAGTTGCGCGATCAGTAAGGCAAGGGCCCGCCACGCGCGGGCCTTTTGCTGCCGGGCCGCATTGCCCTTGCCCGGCCCCCGGATTATGTCAGGAGCGACCCTGACCAAGGCCTGGAACCCATGTCCCTGAACCCGATCCGCCCCTGGCGCAACATCGAGCGGCGCAAGTCCCGTCAGATCATGGTGGGCCGCGTTCCGGTCGGCGGCGATGCCCCGATCTCGGTGCAGACCATGACCAACACCGACAGCTCGGACGTGCGCGCGACGCTGGCGCAGGTGATCGCCGCCGCCGAGGCCGGGGCCGACATCGTCCGCGTCTCCACCCCCGACGAGGCCAGCACCCGCGCCCTGCGCGAGATCACCCGCGAAAGCCCGGTGCCGATCGTCGCCGACATCCATTTCCATTACAAACGCGCCATCGAGGCCGCCGAGGCAGGCGCCGCCTGCCTGCGCATCAACCCGGGCAATATCGGCAGCGCCGACCGGGTGCGCGAAGTCATCAAGGCGGCGCGCGACCACGGCTGTTCGATCCGCATCGGCGTCAATGCCGGGTCGCTGGAAAAGCACCTGCTGGACAAATACGGCGAGCCCTGCCCCGATGCCATGGTGGAATCCGGCCTCGACCATATCAAGCTGTTGCAGGACAACGATTTCCACGAATTCAAGATCAGCGTGAAGGCCTCGGACGTGTTCCTCGCCGCTGCCGCCTATCAGCAACTGGCCGAGGCCACCGATGCCCCGATCCATCTGGGCATCACCGAGGCGGGCGGCTTTGTTGCCGGGGCGGTGAAATCGGCGATCGGCATGGGCAATCTGCTCTGGGCCGGGATCGGCGACACGATCCGCGTCAGCCTCTCGGCCGATCCGGTCGAAGAGGTGCGCGTCGGCTATGAGATCCTGAAATCGCTGGGCCTGCGCACACGGGGCGTGCAGATTATTTCCTGCCCCTCCTGCGCGCGGCAGGGTTTCGACGTCATCAAGACCGTCGAGGCCCTGGAATCCCGCCTGTCGCACATCAAGACGCCGATGTCGCTGTCGATCATCGGCTGCGTGGTCAACGGCCCCGGCGAGGCGCTGATGACCGACATCGGCTTTACCGGCGGTGGCGCCGGGTCAGGCATGGTCTATCTGGCGGGCAAGCAGGATCACAAACTGTCGAACGACCGCATGATCGAGCATATCGTCGAGCTGGTCGAAGCCCGCGCCGCACAGATCGAGGCGCAGGCCAAGGCCGAAGAGACCGCAAGCTGAGGCTTGGCGCGACTCGGGCATCGTGGCAGGCTGGGGCACGCCTGAAGGCGCGCTCCGGGGGATTCCATGCTGTTCATGGTGATCGAACGCTTTCGTGACAATGACATGGTGCCGGTCTATCAGGCGCTCAAGGACCGCGGCCGCGGCCTGCCTGAGGGGCTGGATTACATCGACAGTTGGGTCGAGGCGGGATTCGGGCGCTGTTTCCAGCTCATGCGCTGCGCCGACCTGACGCTGATGCAGCAATGGGTGCTGCACTGGCGCGGCCTCGGTGCGATAATGGAAATCGTGCCGGTGGTGACGGGGGCAGAGACCCGCGCCGTGGTCGCGCCCTTTCTCGATCCGATGAACGACTGAAAAAAGAACGCCGCGAGAGGGAGATCTCGCGGCGAAACAGTCTGCCGGGTACAGGGAGGTGCACCCGGAAACGGGAGATGAAGATCAGGCGCGACGCGCCGGGGCCTTCATCTGTCATCCTGATCGTTGCAGGCGCACCGAACCTTGATCTGGATCAATCCGGTGGCGTTTTTTTCGACTGTTATCCGCCGATTAACCCGGATGAGGCAATGTCGGGCGACCCACAGACGGAATCGCCCATGCCGCAGGATCTTGCCCCCCTTCCCCAACTTCAATTCGGCCTCGGCCCGCTGGCGCCGCAGGGCGCCGTGCAGGCCACGGCCCCCTCGGGGCGCCGCATCCGGGCCCTGAACGGGCGGCAAAAGGCGGCGGTTCTGGTGCGGCTGCTGATGGCGGAAGGGGCGGATATCAAGCTCTCGACCCTGCCTGAGGACATGCAGACCGACCTGACCGAAACCATCGCCCAGATGCGGCTGGTGGACCGCAACACGCTCAGCGCGGTGATCGGCGAATTCATCGAAACGCTCGAACAGGTTGGTCTCAGCTTTCCCGGCGGGCTCGACAGCGCGATGAAGGTGCTCGATGGCAAACTCAGCCCCGGCGCCAGCAACCGGCTGCGGCTGATGGCCCGCGATGGCGCCGATCCCTGGGAACGGATCGTGCAGGCCGATGCCGCGACGCTGATCGAGGTGCTGGAACCCGAAAGCGCCGAGGTGGCGGCGGTGGTCCTGTCGAAACTCTCGGTCACGCGCGCCGCCGATCTTCTGGGCAAGATGCCGGGCGAGCGGGCGCGCCGCGTCGCCTATGCCGTCTCGCTGACCGAAGGGATCGCCCCGCCGATGGTGGCGCGGATCGGCCAGTCCATCGCGCGTGAGCTCGACGGCCGCCCGCCGCGCGCCTTTCCGGCGGCACCGACGGCGCGGGTCGGCGCGATCCTCAATTCCGCCACGGCGCTGGTGCGCGACAGCGTGCTGAGCGCCCTGCGCGAAGAGGACGAGCAATTCGCCGAGGGGGTCAGCAAGGCGATCTTCACCTTCGCGCATATCCCCGACCGGGTGAACCCGCGCGACGTGCCGAAAATCCTGCGCGAACTGCCCCAGGCCGAGCTGATCGTCGCCCTCGCCGCCTCGCTGCCCAATTCCGAAAGCCCTGAGGGGCAGGCAGCGACGTTCCTGCTGGCCAATATGTCGCAACGCATGGCCGCGACCCTGCGCGACGAGGTGGAATCGCGCGGCAAGATCAAACCGAAAGAGGCGGAAGCGGCGCTCAGCGCCGTCGTGCTGGCGGTGCGCAATCTGGCCGAGGACGGCGAAATCACCCTGCTGACCGACGAGGATGCGGAATGAGGGCGCCGCCGAACATGAAGATCGCCCCGCAATGACCTATTTTTAAAGCAAGAACTTCCGTTCAGCCCTGAGAGGCCTCCGTGCCTCGCCGACCGGAACCGCCGCTGTCACTCCGCCTCTGGCGCGGGCGGCAGCAAGGATTCGAACCGCCGTTTCTGTTGCGCCGACCAGGACAGCGTCAGCCGGATCGCGTCGTCGGTCGCCTCTTCGGCCTGCACAATCCCTTCGGCATAGGCCCAGGCGCGGGCGCGCCCCTCGCCCTGACCGATCTCGACCGTCTCGATCCGGCGCTCATCCCCCAGCGCCCGGCCGCTGGCCTCGATCAGCGCGTCGATGCCCTGCCCGGTCAGCGCCGATACCGCAATCACCCCGTCGCGGCGGGCGGCGATGGCGTGGCGGGGGTCATCGGCGGGCAGCAGGTCGATCTTGTTCCAGACCTCGATCCGCGCCACCTGCGGCCCGACGCCCAGTTCGGTCAGGATCGCTTCCACATCCTGCGCCTGCGCCTCGGATTCGGCATGGGCGATATCGCGGACATGCAGGACCAGATCGGCCTCGAGCACCTCTTCGAGCGTGGCGCGGAAGGCGGCGACCAGTTGCGTCGGCAGTTCCGAGATGAAGCCCACGGTATCGGACAGGATCACCTGCAAACCGCCCGGCAGGATCACCGCCCGCATTGTCGGGTCAAGCGTGGCGAACAGCATGTCCTTGGCCAGCACATCCGCGCCGGTCAGATAGTTGAAAAGCGTGGATTTTCCGGCGTTGGTATAGCCCACCAGCGCCACGACGGGATAGGGCACGCGCCGCCGGTGCGCGCGGTGCAATTCGCGGGTGCGGACCACCTTTTCCAGTTGTCGGCGCAGCCGGATCACCTGCGTGTCGATCGCCCGGCGGTCGGCCTCGATCTGCGTTTCACCCGGGCCGCCGACGAAACCGAAGCCGCCGCGCTGCCGTTCGAGGTGGGTCCAGGCGCGCACCAGCCGGGTGCGCTGATAGCTCAGCGCCGCCAGTTCCACCTGCAGCACGCCTTCGCGGGTGCGGGCGCGGTCGGCGAAAATCTCCAGGATCAGCCCGGTGCGATCCAGCAGCTTGACGCCCCATTCCTTTTCCAGGTTGCGCTGCTGCACCGGCGAGACCGGGCCATCGACCAGCACCAGCTCGATTTCCTCGGCCTCGATGCGGGTTTTCAGCTCGGCCACCTTGCCGGTGCCAAACAGCAGGCCCGGCTGGGCCTTGGGCAGCTTGACCACCTGCCCGCCCAGCACCTCGATCCCCGGCAGCGCCAGCGCCAGCGCCATGCCTTCGGCCAGCGCGGCCTCGGCGCTGCGGTTCGAATCCTTGCCACGGATGTCAGGATGCAGCACCAGCGCACGCTGGCGCCTCGCGCCCCCGGCCCCGCCCAGTTCGGTAATGTCGATGCTCACTGCGTCAGGCCCCTCCGGGCCTCAATCCTCGCCGTTGTACAGCGAGATGGGTTGCCCCGGCATGATGGTCGAGATGGCATGTTTATAGACCAGTTGGCTCTGCCCCTCGCGGCGCAGCAACACGCAGAAATTGTCGAACCAGGTGATCACGCCCAGCAGCTTGACCCCGTTGATCAGGAAAATCGTCACCGGCACCTTGTTCTTGCGAACATGGTTCAGAAAGGCGTCCTGCAAATTCTGTTTGTCTACGGCCATTGTCTTTTGCCTTTTGTTATCGGCCCACGCAGCCTTCGAGCTGGCGCAGTCTCCCCCTGCCGGGCGAGTATGAAGGGAGAACAGGCAAGTTTCCAGCCCGAAAGAACGCCTTTTCAGCGCATTACCGGGCGAAATGCAAGCCCCTGATCTATCGGCGGCGCGAACGGTCGAGGATCGCTGCCAGCAGCACCAGAATTTCGAGTCGGCCGAGAATCATCGCCAGCGCCAGGATCACCCGCGCCGGATCGCCCAGCAGCACCCAATAGAGCGGCAGATCGCCTGCCACCTGCACCAGTTGCCCGGTATTGGTCAGCGCCGCGACGGCAAAGATCATCGCGGTTTCCAGGCTCATGCCGCTGAACAGCAGCAGCGCCACCACCGCCACCGAGGTCAGCGCAAAGACCATGGCGAACAGCCAGGCCGAGCGCGCACCGCTGGTGGCCAGAAAGCGGTCGTAATCGTTGCCGCCGATCACCATCGACGGATAGATCATCCGCATCAGTTCGAACCGGCCGAGGCGCCCCAGCGCATAGAGCCTGAGCAGCTTGACGCCCCCCGCCGTGGTCGCCACCCCGCCGCCCAGCAGCGCCATCGACATCAGGATCAGCCCCGGCGGCGTCAGGCCTGACCAGGCGCGGCTGGCGATCCAGTCCTGGCTGACGAAGCCCGTCGTGGTCAGGAACGACAGCGCGGTGAACGCGGCGCCCCAGGCGGCGCGGCCCATGGCCGGCAGGTTCTCGCCCTCGCGCGATTCAAAGGCCCCGGCCCAGTGGCGGGCGACGACGAACAGCGTCATCACCGCGACGATCAGCGCGGCGGTCCACAATTCGGGGTCGCGGTGCAGCGGGCGCGGGCGGGCGCCGTGCCCGGGCAGGAACCGGCGGCTCAGCGCAATGCAGAGCCCGGCGAAAATGGCGATTTCGGCGCCCAGCCCGATCGCGCCCAGCGTCTCGCGCGGCAGCACGCCCGAGGTCGACAGCGTCGCCATCGCCTGCATCATCGCCTCGAACCCGGGCACGCCGAACAGCGTCAGCACCATCGCCAGCCCCAGCGTCAGCGCGGCATAGGCGGGGGCGACGGCCAGCGTGTGTATGCGCAGCCGCATCCCCGGCGCTGCAGCCGCGCCAAGCCGCGCCGATGTGACCGGGTTGCGGCGGATCATCTCGAACCCGCCCAGCCGCAGCGGCGCCAGCAGCGCCGTGGCAGCGGCGAGGATGAACAGCCCGCCCATCCAGCCCGCCATGCCGCGCCACAGATGCACCGCCTCGGGCACCCGGCGCGGCAGGTCGATCAGCGAGGCGCCGGTGGTGGTGAAACTGGAAATCATCTCGAACCAGGCATCGACAAAGCGCATCGACGGCACCGCATCGGCCAGCGGCAGGGCCATGACAGCGGGCAGCAGGAGATAGATCGCCGCCAGCAGCGGAAACGGGCCCGAGGGCATACCGCGCCGGGAATTTCCCGCCGTGGCCACGGCGACAAACCCCGCCAGCATCAGGCACAGAAGGCCCCAGTAGAAAAACGCCCGGCCGACCGCGGCGTTGTGATCCAGCGCCGCCTTGGTGGCGGGCACCATCATCAGCAGCCCGGCCAGGGCGATCAGCACGACCAGCGGCGGCACCTTGGCGAGGCGCGGCATGTCAGAAATACTCCACCGCCACCTGCAACAGGCGCTCGATCACCGGCACGTCGTTGCGCAGGGCAAAGATCACCAGTTGGTCGCCCTCGGCCAGTTCGGTCTTGCTGGTGGGCTTGACGAATTCGCCCTGTTTCTTGACCGCGCCGACCAGCGCGCCCTCGGGGAAGCCGATATTGCCGATGGTGCGCCCGGCCAGCGGCGAGGTGGACAGCACCTGCGCCTCGATCACCTCGGCCTCGCCGTCGCCGATGGTATAGATCGAGCTGACCCGCCCCAGCCGGACGTGACGCAGGATCGAACTGACCGTGGTGGCGCGCGGGTTGATATGCGCATCGATCCCCAGATGATCCATCATCGGCACCAGCGAGGGGTCGTTGACCAGCGCGATGGTCATCTTGCAGCCCATCGCCTTGGCCCGCACGCAGACCAGCAGGTTGGTCTTGTCGTCGTCCGTCACCGCCAGCACCGCATCGGCGCTTTCGATCGCAGCCTCGGTCAGCAATTCGCTGTCCATGCCGTCGCCGTGCAGCACGATGGTCCGCTCCAGCGCATCGGCGGCAACCTCGGCCCGGGCGCGGTCGCGTTCGATCACCTTGACGCGCACGCGGTCGCGCTGGCTTTCCAGTTCGCGCGCCACCCCCAGCCCGACATTGCCCGCGCCGATGATGACGATGCGTTCCTGCTTGGCCAGGGGTTTGCCGAAAATGGCCAGGGTGCGCGCCAGGTCCGAGCTTTCCGACACGACATAGATCTGGTCGCCGTCGAACAATTGATCGCCCGGTTCGGGCGCGAACAGCTTGCCCGAGCGGCGGATGCCAACCACAATGGCGCGCAGGCTGGAGAACAATTCCGTCAACTGCCGCAGCGGCGTGTTCAGCACCGGGCAATCGTCATCCAGCGAAATCCCGGCCAGCCGCACGCTGCCGCCCAGGAAATCCTGAATATCAAAGGTCGAGGGGGCGGCAATCCGGCGCAGAGCGGCGCGCGACACCTCATGTTCGGGGTTGATGACCACGTCGATCGGCAGATGATCGCGGCGGAACAGGTCGGAATAGACCGGGTCGAGATAGCTCTGCGCCCGCAGCCGGGCGATCTTGCGGGTGACGTTGAACACCGAATGCGCCACCTGACAGGTGACCATGTTCACCTCGTCGGAATGCGTCGCCGCGATGATCATATCGGCCTCGCGCGCGCCCGCCTGTTCCAGCACATCGGGATGCGAGGCAAAGCCGACCACGCCCTGCACCTCCAGCGTGTCGGTGGCCCGGCGCACCAGCGCGGCGTTGTTATCGACGATGGAGACGTCGTTGGCCTCGCCCGCCAGATGCCGGGCAATCTGCCAGCCGACCTGGCCTGCACCGCAGATAATGATCTTCATCGCCCGCTATCCCTCTGCTGCGCCCGCATGCGGCTCAATCGTCGCGCCCGTTGCGCCCGCCCGACAGGGCGGCGGTATTGACGCCCAGCGACTTGAGCTTGCGATGCAGCGCCGAGCGTTCCATACCGACAAACGACGCGGTGCGCGAGATGTTGCCGCCGAAACGATTGATCTGCGTCAGCAGGTATTCGCGTTCGAACAATTCGCGCGCCTCGCGCAGCGGCAGCGTCGCCAGCCCGCCCGCCAGCACCACGCGGCCCTCGTCCTCGGCACCGGCGGCTTCCGACATCAGGTCGCGCGCCTCGATGGCGCCCTGCCCGTCGCCCAGAATCAGCGCCCGTTCGATGACGTTCCTGAGCTGGCGGATATTGCCCGGCCAGCTCATGGATTGCAGTTGCGTCTCGGCATCCTCGGACAGCTCGCGCCGCGGCAGACCCTGCGTCTGGCTCAGCACGTCGATGAAATGCCGGGCGAGCAGCGGAATATCCTCGCGCCGCTCGGTCAGAGAGGGCACCTGGATCGGCACCACGTTCAGCCGGTCGTACAGCTCCTGCCGGAAGGTTCCGGCGGCGATCTCGGCGCGCAGATCGCGGGTCGTCGAGGAAATCACCCGCAGATCGACGCGTACCCGGTCGGCGCCATCGACCCGGGTGAAGGTCTGCTCGACCAGCACGCGCAGGATTTTCGACTGCGTGCCCAGCGGCATGTCCGCCACTTCGTCGAGATAGAGGATCCCGCCGTTCGCCTGCTCCAGCAGGCCGGGGATGATGCCGCGCGCGCCGCTTTCCTGCCCGAACAGCACGGTTTCCATCTTGTCGGGCTCGATACTGGCGCAGGACACCGTGACGAACGGCGCCGAGGCCCGGTTCGATTGCGCATGAATATGCCGCGCCGCCACTTCCTTGCCGCTGCCCGACGGCCCGGCCAGCATCACCCGCCCGTTCGAGCGCGTCACCTTGGCCAGATTCGAGCGCAGCACCTTCATCGCCGGGCTCTGGCCGATCATCTCGGTCGGGCCCATGTCGCGCTTGCGCAGCTTGGTATTCTCGCGCCGCAGCCGCGAGGTTTCCATCGCCCGGCCGATCACCACCAGCAACTGGTCGGTATTGAACGGCTTTTCGATGAAGTCATAGGCGCCCTTCTTGATCGCCTCGACGGCGATCTCGATATTGCCGTGCCCCGAGATAATGACCACCGGAATCGTCGGGAATTCACGCTTGACCGACATCAGGATGCCGATCCCGTCCAGCTTGGAATCGCGCAGCCACAGGTCGAGGATCAGCAGCATGGGCGGATCGCTGGCCACCGCCGCCATCGCCTCGTCGGAATTCGCGGCCAGACGCGTCGAATAGCCTTCCTCGCGCAGGATTTCCGCCACCAGTTCCCGAATGTCGCGCTCGTCGTCAACGATCAGAATGTCGCTCATGCCTCGGCTCCCGTTTCTGCCCGGCTGACCCGTGCATTGCGCAGGATCGGCAGCCGGATTTCGGCCAGCGCACCCGAATGCGTGCAACCCGCCATGACGGGTGCGTCGCGCAATTCCAGCGTGCCGCCGTGTTCTTCAATGATCTTCTTGACGATCGGCAGGCCCAGCCCGGTGCCCCGCGCCCGCGTCGTCACATAGGGTTCGAACAGGCGCGCCCGGTCCTCGGGCAGGCCGATGCCGTTGTCGGCAATGGTGATGGTGGCGCGGTCCGGCGCGATGTCCATGGCGACGGCGATCCGCGGGCGATAGCCCTCGGGCGCGCGCCCCGCCTCGATCAGGCCCTCGGTGGCCTCGCCCGCGTTCTTGAGCAGATTGGTCATCGCCTGCGAGATCATCGTCGGGTCGATATCGACCATCAGCGGCGCCGCGGGCAGGGTAATCTCGAAGGCGACGGCCTCTTGCCCCGCTTCCTGCAGGGTGGTGGCATCGCGGACGATCTGCACCAGATCGGTGGATCTGCGGTCCGGTTCCGGCATGCGGGCAAAGCGCGAAAACTCATCAACAATGCGCCGCAAGTCATTGGTCTGGCGCACGATAACATCACTGAGCTGGCCCAGGGATGCGGCATCCTCCTCGCCCAGGATCTTGCCGAACTTGCGTTTGATGCGTTCGGCGGACAACTGGATCGGCGTCAGCGGGTTCTTGATCTCATGCGCGATGCGCCGCGCCACATCGCCCCAGGCCGCCATGCGCTGCGCCGAGACCAGCTCGGTCACATCGTCAAAGGCGACGACATAGCCCTCCAGCTTGCCCGCGGCGGTGCGCCGCTCGGCCAGGCGGACCAGCAGGCTCTCCAGCCGTCCGTTGCGGCTGATGCGCACCTCGTCCTGCACGCGCCCGCCGACCATGCGCCCCTCGCCCGCCTGCAACCGGGTCAGCAAGGGGCCGAATTCGGGCACCGCCTCGCTCAGCGGGCGGTGAACGGCGCCGTCCGAGGTGATCTTGGTCAGGGTTTCCGCCGCGCGGTTGACGAAATCGACCTGCCCGTCGGCATCGAGCCCGATCACCCCCGCCGTGACCGACCCCAGCACCGAATCGAACAGGCGGCGGCGTTCCTCGATCTGCCGGGTGTTGGTCAGCAGCGTCTCGCGCTGGCCCTTGAGCTGGCGGATCATCTGGTTGAACACCCGGCCCATCGAGGCGATCTCGTCCTCGCCCTTTTCCTCGGGCACCTGCACATCCAGATCGCCCTCGCCCGCCCGTTCCGCCGCTGCAGCCAGCCGCCCGACCGGCCGCGACAGACCCTCGGCAAACCACATACCCAGCCAGACGGCGGCCAGAATCAGGATCAGCGCGAAACCGATATACAGCAGCGCGAAATTGAACAGCACCGTGCCGCGCTCGGCCTCGAGCTGGTTGTAAAGCTGGATGGTCTGCTGCGTTTCATCCAGCAGGCTGAGGATCTCGCCGTCGACCGCCCGCGCGACATAGAGCAGCCGGTCGGGATAGCCTTGCAGCAGCACCAGCGCGCGGAATTCGCTGTTCGGCCAATCCTTGATCAGCGTCAGTTCCCCGGCCGAGGCCCGGGCCAGATCATCCGCTTCCGGCTGAATGAAATCAAAGAGATAGGATCGCTCGCCCCGCAGGCGCATCGTCCCGCCGCCGTCGATGATGAACGCCACCCTCAGCCCGCGCTGAATCGCCCCCTGCGCCTGGCTGAGCAATTGGCGGATATCGCCCTCGGATATGGTCGGGTTCAGCCGCCGCGCCCGCACCAGCAGATCGGCGACCGCCTGCGCGTCCTGGATGAGGTTGCGCTCCTGCTCGATCTGATAGGCCTCGGCGGCGGCCAGCGAATTGCCGACCACGTTGCGCACCCGGTCGGAAAACCAACCCTCAAGCCCCAGATTGATCGTCACCACGGCAAAGACCGCGACGGTGATCGCCGGCAGCAGGGCGATGATGGCAAACAGTGACGACAGCCGCTGATGCAGCCGCGACCCGGCCGAACGGGTGCGGCGCGCGCCGAACAGGCGCCAGACCCGCGCGGTCAGCAACCCGGCGACCAGCAGGATATAGAGCAGGTCCGCCAGCAGCACGATTCGCAGCGATGGCAACTGGCCGATGAACGAGAACGGCCCCAGCACCAGCATCGTCACGCCGACCAGCACCGGCGCCAGCACAACCAGAACGACGGTGCCCACCGCCTGCAGACGGCGCTGCAACGGGCTGCGCCGAGGCAGCGCCTGCGCGGGGGCTCGGGCGGGTTCGGCAGAGGAGATCATGGGTGACAATCAGGCAACACGGGCGTCAACGCGGGTTGTGAATAGCAGAGTGCGGCAATTGCGCCACGCCCCTGTTGCCTGACTACATCAACTTGCGGCGCCGTGTCACGCGAATATCCAGCTCGTTGGTCTTCTTGCGCAAGGTATTGCGATTGATGCCCAGAAGATCGGCACATCGCGCCTGGTTTCCACCGGTATACTCCAGCGCGATATCGATCAGCGGCGATTCAACCTCACGCAGAATGCGCTGATACACTCCGGGCGGCGGCAAATCGGCGCCGTGCAACTCGAAGTAGCGCCGCACATGCCGCGCCACCGATTCCGCCAGCGTCCCGGCCTCGGTCGCCTCGCCCGAGGGCGTGGCGGCCGGATGGGCGTTCAGCGCGGTCTCCATCTCGGCGCGGCTGATCTCGGGTTCCTGTCCGGTGATGACCAGCCGGCGGATGACATTCTCCAACTGCCGGACGTTGCCGGGCCAGCGGTACTGGCGCACCAGCTCCAGCGCCGCCGCCGACAGGCGGCGCGGATTGCCCCCCTCGCGCGCGGCCCGGGCGAGGAAATGCTCGGCCAGCAGCGGAATATCCTCGATCCGTTCGCGCAGCGGCGGCACGTGCAGCGTGACCCCCGACAGCCGGTAATACAGATCATGCCGGAACGCCCCCGATTCCAGCGCGCCGTTCAGGCTGCCGTCGGCAATGGCGATGATGCGCGGCCCGTCGCCGGTCGAGGCGTCGAGCAGCCGCACCAGCCGCGCCTGCGCCGGGCCGTCCAGATCGCCCAGACCGTCCAGCACCAGCGAGCCGCCCCGCGCCCGCGCCATCAGCGCCGCGCCGTTGCTGCCCTGCTCGCCGCCGATGTCCTGCGCCGAGGCCAGCACGAAGGGCTGGCTGCGCCGGTCGGAAAAATCGTGCAGCGCCCGGGCGATCAGCGATTTGCCGGTGCCCGATTCGCCGGTAATCAGCGCGGGCAGCTCGGCATTCATCACCCGCGCCACCAGCCGGTACAGCGCCTGCATCGACGGCGTGCGCCCCACCAGCGGCAGATCGGCCGCCGCCGAGGGTTCGGGCGCCGGAATCGGCGTCGAGGAGGGCGCCGGAACCGGGGCGCGCATGCCCCGGCGCGAACTCTCCATCGCCTTGCCCGCCCGCGACAGCAGATCGGGCAGATCGAACGGTTTGGGCAGATAATCCCAGGCCTCGGCCTCGGTCGCCTGGATCGCCGTCATGATCGTGTTCTGCGCCGAGATGACGATCACCGGCAGCCCGGGCCGCAGTGTGCGGATGCGCGGCAGCATCTCGATGCCGTTGCCGTCGGGCATCATCACATCGGTGACGACCAGATCGCCCTTGCCCTCCTCGACCCACCTGAGCAGCGTCGTCAGGCTCGAGGTGGCGTGAACCCGACACCCGGCGCGGGTCAGCGCCTGGGTCAGCACGGTGCGGATCGTGCGGTCGTCATCGGCGACGAGAACGGTTCCATCCATCAGCGGGACTCCTTGATTGCGGCGGGGGCCATGGGCAGCGACACCCGGAAAACGGTCTGTCCGGGGTGCGATTTGACCTCGATCCAGCCTTCGTGCGCGGCGATGATCTTCGAGACCAGCGCCAGCCCCAGCCCGGTGCCGTTTTCGCGGCCCGAAACAAAGGGTTCAAAGATATTGTCGGCGATGGCGGGCGGCAGGCCCGGGCCGTCGTCGATCACCTCGACATGCAGGGGCAGGCCGACGCGGTGCCCGTCCAGGCCGCTGACCTGCAGCCCGCGCTCGAAATAGGTGTGGATGCGGATCGATCCACCGCCCGGCTGCGCCTCGGAGGCGTTCTTGAGCAGGTTCAGGAACACCTGCTGCAACTGATCGGGATCGGCCCAGACATCGGGCAGCGACGGGTCGTAATCGTCGCGGATGCGCATATGCGCGCCAAACCCCACCTCGGCCGAGCGGCGGGCGCGTTCCAGCACGTCATGGATGTTGGTGGCGCGGCGGTCGGGCGGGCGCTGGTCGCCGAATTGCTCGACCTGATCGAGCAGTTTGACGATGCGCCGGGTCTCGGCGACGATCAGGTCGGTCAGCTCGCGGTCGGCGGCGTTCAGCCCCATCGACAAGAGTTGCGCCGCCCCGGCGATGCCCGCCAGCGGGTTCTTGATCTCATGCGCCAGCATGTCGGCCATGCCAATCGCCGATTTCGCCGCCGCCTTCATCACCCGCGTGCGCCCCAGCCGCCCGGCCAGATCGCGCGGGGTGATGAGCAGCAACAGCGATTCGGCGGCATCGTTCATCGGCGCCAGTTGCACGGTACACAGCACCGGCGGGCGATCCCCGGTGCAGACCTCGCAATCGTTGATGAAGATCGGCGCGCGGTTGTGGCGGGCGCGTTCCACCGCCTCGTCCATCGGCGCATCGATCGACAGGCGGTCGAACACCGGCTCGCCGCGCAGCATCGGCGCCGAGGCCGAAACGAATTGCTCGGCCGCCGGGTTGCAATCGAGGATCGTCTCGATCCCGCCCTTTGTCCCGGTCAGAAAGGCCGGAACCGGCAACGCCGAAAAGATCGCGCCGGGGACAGGGGCGGCGGCACTCATGCGGCCACCCGCTGCGGCTGCAGCGCCTCGGGCAGCGCGGCCAGCACGGCGGCCGGTTCGGCCTCGCGCATCAGCCGGGCGCGCAGATCGGCCGGGCCTTGGGCCGCGTCGATATACCAGCCCAGATGCTTGCGGGCGATCCGCACGCCCAGATCGCGGCCATAGAAATCCAGCATCGATTCGTAATGCCCACCGACCAGATCAACCAGCGCGGCGCCCTGCGGCACCTGCGGCGCCGGCGTGCCATGCAGCGCCGCGCCGATCTCGGCCAGCAGCCAGGGCCGCCCCTGCGCCGCGCGCCCCAGCATCACCCCGGCCGCGCCCGACAGCGCCAGCGCCTTGCGGGCCGCGGCGGGGCTGTCGATGTCGCCATTGGCGATGACCGGCACGCGCACCGCCTCGACGATCTCGCGGATCGCCGCCCAATCGGCCCGGCCGGTATAGAATTGCGCCCGCGTGCGGCCATGGATGGTTATCATCCGCACGCCCGCGCCCTCGGCCTGATGGGCAATCGCCGCGGCATTGAGGCAATCGCCATCCCAGCCCAGCCGCATTTTCAGCGTGACCGGCACCGAAACCGCGCCCACCACCGCCTCGATCAGCCGCAGCGCCAGATCGGGCTCGCGCATCAGCGCCGAACCGGCGGCGCCCCCGACCACCTTCTTGGCCGGGCAGCCCATGTTGATGTCGATCAGCGGCGCGCCCTGCCCTTCGGCGATCTTCGCCGCCTCGGCCATCGCCGCTGCGTCGCGCCCTGCCAGTTGCACGGCGGTCGGCACCCCGGCATCGACCTCGGCGCGGGCCCGGCTGGCGGCGCGGCGCGACGGACGGGCAGTAATCATCTCGCCCGAGGCGATCATCTCGCTGACAACCAGACCGGCGCCGAAACCGGCGACCACCCGCCGGAACGGCAGATCGGTGATGCCCGACATCGGCGCCAGCAGAACCGGAGGATGCAGAGCGACGGGGAAGGCGGCAGAAGTCATCAGGCCCTGTCCGGCAAAACGTATGCGGCGAAACTTGCTGTGCCCATCTAGCGCGCAGCAACGGCGGGCGGAAAGGCAGTCACGCGGGATTCTGCCCGCGACTTCATCATCTGCACGCATTCTGGGCAATTATCAACTCGAAGCGCCCACCGAACAGGCAAGGATCGGCCAGCGCCCGCTCGCGGCGGGCTTGCAGCAGGCCGCGCCATCCCCTAATCCCCAAGGCATGACCCGCGATGCCGAAACCGCCGTGATCCTTGTCGCCGCCGGGCGCGGCAGCCGCATGGGCGGGGGCCTGCCCAAGCAATGGCGCGACCTCGGCGGCCAGCCGGTGCTGGCGCAGACCGTGGCCGCGTTCCGGGCGGCCGGATTGACGCGGATCGTGCTGGCGATCCACCCCGACGACCGGTCCCTCGCCGCCGCCCTGGGCCTGCCGATGGTCACGGGCGGCGACAGCCGCAGCGCCACGGTGCGCGCCGCGCTCGAATCGCTGGCCGGTGATCCGCCCGCCCGCGTGCTGATCCATGACGGCGCCCGGCCGCTGGTCGAACCGGCGCTGATCCTCGGCGTGCTCGATGCCCTCGATACCCACCGGGCCGCGGCCCCGGCCCTGCCCGTCACCGATGCGCTCTGGCGCGGCGAGGGCGGGTTTGTCAGCGGCCTGCAACCGCGCGACGGGCTGTTTCGGGCGCAGACCCCGCAGGGGTTCCATTTCGAGGCGATCCTCGCCGCCTACCGCGCCCATCCGGATGACGCCGCCGACGATGTGGCCATCGCCCGGGCCGCCGGGCTGCCGGTGTGGATAACTGCGGGCAGTGAAACCAACATCAAGCTGACGTATCCGATTGATTTCAAACGTGCCGAACAGGTGCTGCGGGAACGTCAGACAACAAAAGGTCAGACAGTGGATATCCGCCTCGGCAACGGTTACGACGTTCACGCCTTTACCGAGGGCGATCACGTCTGGCTCTGTGGCGTCAGGGTGCCGCATGGCCGGGCGCTGCTGGGCCATTCCGACGCCGATGTCGGCATGCATGCCCTGACCGACGCGATTTACGGCGCGCTGGCCGAGGGCGATATCGGCCGCCATTTCCCGCCGTCCGATCCGCAATGGAAGGGCGCCGCCAGCCACATCTTCCTGCGCCACGCCGCCGACCTTGCCCGCGCGCGCGGCTTTGCCCTGTCGAACTGCGACGTGACGCTGGTGTGCGAGCGCCCAAAGATCGGCCCGCATGCCGAGGCGATGCGCGACGCGCTGGCGGCGATCCTCGGCATCGACCGCGACCGCGTCTCGGTCAAGGCGACCACCTCGGAACGGCTGGGTTTTACCGGCCGCGAAGAAGGCATCGCCGCCCTCGCCACCGCAACCCTGGTGAAATCATGACCCTCGCGCGCCTCGTTTCCATCGGCTTCGGCCTCGGGCTGCTGCGCCCCGCCCCCGGCACCTGGGGTTCGGCGGGGGCGCTGGCGGTCGGGCTGGTGATCGACCGCTACCTCGGCGCGCCGGTGCTGGCGCTGGCGACGCTGGCCGCCATCCTGGCCGGGTTCTGGGCCTGCCAGCGCGAATTGCAGGACCGCCCCGGCGCCGACCCCTCCGAAATCGTCATCGACGAGGTGGCAGGCCAGTGGATCGCGCTGCTGTTCCCGGCCATCGCCTTCTGGTGGCGCGGCTGGGACGACTGGATGCCCTACCCCGGCTGGGTCGCGGCCTTCCTGTTCTTCCGGCTGTTCGACATCTGGAAGCCCTGGATCATCGGCCGCGCCGACCGCCGCGGCGACCCGGCGGGCGTGATGCTCGATGACCTCTGGGCCGGTCTGTTCGCGGGCATCGCCGTGGTGATCGCAGCGGGCGTCTCGCATGGGGTGCTGATGTGAGCGCGCTGGCCGAACAGGTTCTCGCCGCCGCCCGCGCCCGCGGCCTGACGATCGCCACCGCCGAAAGCTGCACCGGCGGGCTGGTCGCCGGGGCGCTGACCGATGTTCCCGGCTCGTCCGATGTGGTCGAGCGCGGCTATGTTACCTATTCCAACGCCGCCAAGCACGACATGCTGGGGGTGCAGCCGCAGACGCTGGAGGCTTTCGGCGCCGTCAGCGAGGCGGTGGCGCGCGAGATGGTGCTGGGCGTGCTGACCCGGGCGCCGGTCGATCTGGCGGTATCGATCACCGGCATCGCCGGGCCTGGCGGGTCCGAATTCAAGCCCGAAGGCCGGGTCTGTTTCGGCATTGCCCGCAAAGACGGCATCTGCCGGACCGAGACCGTCGAGTTCGGCGCCCTCGGCCGCGACCGGGTGCGCCGGGCCTCGGTCGAGCATGCGCTGATTCTGCTGCGCGACGCGGCAGAATGATTTCAAAACTGCGCAAAATTAGTCACGAAAGACCAATTTTTCGCCAATAGAACAAGCACTGGGCAAACTGCCCGCGATTCCGGCAACTTTTCCCGGTGCCGCTGCTTTTCCCGCCGTTCCTTTGATGATCCAGCAAGCCTCGGGACCGGAGGAAAACCATGAACGCAGCCGACACCGCCTTTCTGTTTACCGCGACAGCCCTTGTGCTGTTCATGACCCTGCCCGCGCTGGCGCTGTTCTACGGCGGCCTGGTACGCGCGCGCAACGTGCTGAGCGTGTTCATGCAGGTGTTCGCCATCGCCTGCCTGATGTCGGTGCTCTGGCTGGCGCTGGGCTATTCCATCGCCTTTGGCGAAACCGGCGGGTTCTGGGGCGGGTTGTCCAAGGTCTTTCTGAACGGCGTCACCGTGGACAGCCTCAGCGGCAGCGTGCCCGAGGTGCTGTTCTTCGCCTTTCAGATGACCTTTGCCATCATCACCCCGGCGCTGATCGTCGGCGCCTATGTCGAACGGGTGGGTTTTGGCTTTGTGCTGGCCTTTTCCGGCCTGTGGATGCTGATCGTCTATGCCCCGGTGGCGCATTGGATCTGGGGCGGCGGCTTCATGGCCGATGGCGGGATCTGGGGCGAGATCGGCACCCGCGATTTCGCCGGTGGCATCGTCGTGCATGAAACCGCGGGTCTGGCGGCGCTGGTCATCGCCTGGGCGCTGGGGCCGCGGCGCAACCGCACCACCCCGCCGCATCAACCCGGCATGGTGATGATGGGCGCGGCGATGCTGTGGGTCGGCTGGTTCGGCTTCAACGGCGGCTCGGCGCTGGCGGCGAACGGACAGGCGGCGATGGCGGTCACGGTGACGCATCTGTCGGCGGCGGCGGCCTCGCTGAGCTGGGTGCTGTGGGAGCGCATCAAGTTCGGCCGCGCCTCGATGGTCGGCCTCGTCACCGGCACCATCGCCGGGCTGGCCTCGATCACCCCGGCCTCGGGGTTCGTCGGGCCGGTGGCGGCGCTGGTGATCGGCGCGGTGGCGGGCATCCTGTGCCAGGAGGCGGTCAATCTGGTGCGCAACAAGATCAAGATCGACGACACGCTCGATGTGTTCGCGGTGCATGGCGTCGGCGGCGTGTTCGGCACGATCATGATCGCGGTGCTGGGCCATGGCACCTGGCTGGCGCAACTGGGCGCGCTGGTGGTGGTCGGCGTCTGGACCGTCGTGGCCAGCGGTGCGCTGGTCTGGCTGGTGGCGCGCGTCACGCCGCTGCGCGTCGATGCCGAGACCGAGACCAACGGCCTCGATCTGTCGGTGCACGGTGAACGCGCCTATGAGCTGAATTCCTGAAACCCGCGCGGGCGCTCAGCCGTAGAGCTGACGCGCCCGCGTCTCGAAGGCGCCGACAACCCGGCGCATCGCCTCGTCGAACACCAGGCCGATCACCCGCTGCAACAGCGCGTTGCGGAATTCGAAATCCACCTCGAACCGCACCCGGCTGCCCTGCCCCTCGGCCGCCACTTCCCAGAACGAATGCAGATATTTGAACGGCCCGTCGATATAATCGGTCTCGATGCGCCGCTCGGCCGGCAGCAGCACCACGCGCGAGCCGAATTTTTCGCGGAACACCTTGAAGCTGATGACCAGATCCGCCTCCATCACCTCGGCGCCCGCGCCCCGTTCGGGCAGCGGCTGGCGCGAGCGGATGCGGGCGGCGGCGGTCCAGGGCAGGAATTCGGGATAGCGCGCCACATCCGCAACCAGATCGTAGATCTGATCGGGCGAATAGGGCAGCAGGCGGTTTTCGCTGTGGCGGGGCATCCCTGACCTCTGGCATGTGCGGGCGTCTTTTCCTAGAGTGGGCCCGGCTTTTCAACCCCAAACCCCGGAACGCGACTCCATGCCCCAGCCCTATGTGATTGATCAGATGATCTCGGCCAAGAGCATCGCCGCGCGGGTTGAATCCCTGGCGCAAGAGATCACCGCCGCGTTCAAGAACACCGACAAGCTGATCGTGGTCGGCCTGCTGCGAGGATCGTTCGTGTTCATCGCCGATCTGGTGCGCGAGATCGACCTGCCGGTCGAGGTGGATTTCCTCGAGGCCTCGTCGTATGGCGACAGCCTGCATTCCAGCCGGGAAGTGCGTATCCTCAAGGACTTGCGCGGCGAGATCGCCGGGCGCGACGTGCTGGTGGTCGAGGATATCGTCGATACCGGCTTCACCCTGCACCACGTCCGCCAGTTGCTGCTGACGCGCGAACCCCGACGGCTGGAAATCTGCGCCCTGCTCGACAAGCCCTCGCGCCGCGAGGTGGATATCAAGGCCACCTGGACCGGGTTCCAGATCCCCGACGAATTCGTCGTCGGCTACGGCATCGACTATGCGCAGCGCAACCGCAACCTGCCCTATATCGGCAAGGTGCGCTTTACCTGATCGTCAGTACAAGAGCACCCATTTGCGCATCGTCGCGCAATGGGGCGCCCATTCGGTGCGGTTGGCCGGGCTCGCCCGCTCCAGCGCCCAGTCGCAATGCTGCGCGGCCTCGGCAAAACCGGCCCGATCGACGGCGGCCCCCGAAACCACCCAGGCCAGGTTATACCCGGCCCGGGCATAGCCCTGCTCCATGGCCCCGCGATAGGCGGTCTGCGCCCCCTCCAGATCCTGCGGGCCGCCGGTGCCCATTTCCAGCATATAGCCGTAATTGCCCAGCGACTGCGCCAGCCCCAGATTCGCCGCCTCGAGAAACAGCGCGCGCGCCCGGGCCTCGTCCTGCACGACGCCGCTGCCGTTCAGATAGAGATGGGCCAGATATTCCACCGCCCAGTCCGACCCGCCCGCGCGCCCGCGCTCATAGAGCCGCAGCGCCTCGGCCAGATCCGTCGGCCCGCCGATGCCCCGCTCATACATGCGCCCCAGCCCGGCCATCGCCGGGGCATAGCCCTGATCGGCCGAGGCCTGCATCCAGCGCCGCGATTCGACCGGATCGGGGGCGATGCCGGGCCGCCCGTCGCGCAGGATCTGCGCCAAATTCATCTGCGCGCGCGAAAAACCCGCCTCGGCCGAGCGCCGGTACCAGCGTTCGGCCTCGATCGGATCGACGGCATAGCCCGCGCCGTCGTCATAGGCCGCGCCAACCACATTCTGTGCCAAGGGGTCGCCCGCCTCGGCAGCCGGGCGCAGCACGGCCAGCGCCTCGGCGTGGCGGCCCGCGACAAAGGCGCGGCGCGCGGCTTCGAGCGTGGCAGTGTCCTGAACGGCCTGCTGGGCCAGAACCGGCCCCGCCATCAGCGGCGCCCCCGACAGCATCAGGGCAATGAAAAGGGCTCGCATCGGTGTCTCCCCGCTGGCAAGTGCAATCGCAGTCAGTGCCCAGACTGCCCCGATTCGCCCCGGCGGCCTATACCCAAACCTGTGAGATCAGCCTTTGCGCGCCAGGTAGATCATCGGCATGTCGCGGATGTGAACAGCCTCGGCGGTGCGGCACCAGCCCGCCTCGCGGGCGCGGGCCTCGATATCGGCCTGATAGGGCGCGGGATCGCCCCAGGTGGCGTAGAGCTTGAAATCGGTATTGGCGATGGGCCGCAAGCCGTCGTTCAGCACCGCCTCCCAGACCGCCGCCGCCGTGCCCATGGTATTGGCCTTGCGGTAGTCGTCGAACACCACCACCCCGCCCTCGCGCAGCATCGCCTTGGCCGAGGCCGTGTCCTCGCGCACCAGCGCATAGGTGTGCCCGGCGTCGATATGCACGAACCGCGCCGAACCTGGCGCGACATGGCGGGTGATCTGGCCGGTCGGCCCGCGCACGATGCGCGGCAGGTCGCGGTGAAAGGTCAGGTAATTGCGTTCGAACTCGGCCTGGGTCAGCGACTGGCCGCGAAAGAACCGCTGCTCGCCGGGATCGGCGAATTCCGAGGTGGCGATGTCATCGAACAGATCGCAGCAGGTGAACACCTCGCCCGGGCGCAGATGGCTGCCGATCAGCACCGCGCTCTTGCCCTTGAACACCCCCAGCTCGACCAGCCCGCCCACCGGCTGCGTGCGGTTCTGGAACTGCAGCAGCCAGGTGAACGCCGCTTGATCGATCGGCATGAACCAGCCCGGAACATCCTCGTATTTCATCGTGCTCCCCCCTGAACGCTGCGCCACGCTAGGGGGCGGCAACCCGCGCGGCAAGGGGCCAGGCCGCCATTGTTCCGACAGGGCGAACAAAGCCGCCGGTTCGTTTCCGCCGACCGGCCGGATTTCACGGCGCCGCCACAGGCTGCGCGGTTTCATGACACTTTGCCTTGGTATAAACTTGGTAAATCACACCGCGGCCAGACCGGGCCGCCGCTGCGAACCGAGGGCCCATGACCGACGATTCCATCGAGCTGTTCGACGCCGGCGAGGCGCAATCCGATGCCGACTGGCTGGCGATCCTGGACGAGATCGGCGAGGAAGCGGGCTATTTCGAACCGCTCGGCGACCGGCATTCGGCGTTCTTTTCCGACATGGGGCCGGTGTTGCTGGTCACGTTCGAAACCCTGACCGGCATCCGCCGCGCCGGGGGCGGGCAGATGCCGCTGGGCTATCAGATCGCCGCGCCGCGCGGCTGGTCGTCGCTCAGCATCGTCGCCCATGACGAAAGCTGGTTCCGCGACCCGGCGGTCTATGGCTATTTCGACCGGCTGATCGACGACGCCTTTTTCGAGGATTTCGACCGCGTGGTGTTTTACGGCGCGGGCATGGGCGGCTATGCCGCCGCCGCCTTTTCGGTCGCGGCGCCCGGCGCCACGGTGCTGGCGCTGGCACCACAGGCCACGCTCGACACCGAGATCGCCGAATGGGACCGCCGGTTCCTCGCCGCCCGCAGGCTCGATTTCAGCAGCCGCTTCGGCTTTGCCCCCGACATGGTCGAAGGCTGCGCGCGGGTGTTCATCGTCTATGACCCGATCCAGCAGGTCGATGCCGTCCATGCCTCAATGTTCCGCGGCCCGCAGGTCAGCCGGTTGCGCGCCCGCCACATCGGCCGCGATCCGCAGGCGGAACTGGCGCGCGTCAATGTCCTGCGCCCGCTGATCGACGCCGCCTGCGCCGGAACGCTGTCGCCGCATCGCTTCTATGCGCTCTGGCGGGCGCGGCGCAGCAACGCGCATTATCTGGGGCGGCTGATCGGGCGGTTGCAGTCGCAAAACCGCCCGGCCCTGCATCTGCGGGCGCTGCGGGCCGCGAACGAACTGGTCGATCACCCGCAATTGCGGCAGGCGCTGGAGCGCGCGCAACCGGCGCAGACGCCCGGGGCCTGACCCCTTCACAGACAGCGCCCGCCGCGCTATGGGGGCGGCATGACCCGCCTCACCCTCACCCGCCCCGACGATTTCCACCTGCACCTGCGCGACGGCGCCATGCTGGCCGGGATCGCCCCCGAATCCGCCCGCGATTTCGCCCGGGCGATCATCATGCCCAATCTGGTGCCGCCGGTCGTGACCGGCGCGCAGGCCGCCGCCTACCGCGACCGCATTCTGGCGGCGCTGCCCGGGGCGGATTTCACGCCGCTGATGACCCTCTATCTGACCGAGGAAACCGATCCCGCCGACATCGTCGCCGCGCACCGCGCCGGAATCGTCACCGCGGTGAAACTGTATCCGGCCGGGGCGACCACCAATTCGGCCTCGGGCGTGCGCGATTTCGACAAGGTGCGCCCGGTGTTCGAGGCGATGGCCGAGGCCGGTGTGCCGCTGTGCTTCCACGGCGAGGTCACGGATACCGAGATCGACATTTTCGACCGCGAGGCGGTGTTCATCGACCGCGTGCTCGACCCGATCCGCCGCGCCACCCCCGGGCTGCGCGTCATCATGGAGCATGTCACCACCCGCGAGGCGGTCGCCTATGTCCGCGCGCATGACCGCGATCTGGGCGCGACCATCACCACGCATCACCTGATCCTGAACCGCAACCACCTGCTGGTCGGCGGCATGCGGCCGCATAATTACTGCCTGCCGGTCGCCAAGCGCGAAGTGCATCGGCAGGCGCTGGTCGAGGCGGCGACATCCGGCGATGCGCGATTCTTCCTCGGCACCGATTCGGCGCCGCACAGCGATGACAAGAAGGAATGCGCCTGCTGCGCCGCCGGCTGCTTTACGGCCACCAACACCATGCCGCTGCTGGCCGAGGTGTTCGAGCGCGAGGGCGCGCTGGCCCGGCTCGAAGGGTTCAGCGCCCATCACGGCGCCGATTTCTACCGCCTGCCGCGCAATGCCGGAACCCTGACGCTGGAAAAACAGCCGCAGCCCGTGCGCTTTCCGGCCAAGATCGACACCGGCGCGGGCCCTGTCACGGTGTTCGACCCGGGCTTTGCCGTGCACTGGCGCGTGGTGGCCTGATCCGGCCTATTGGCCATAGCCCAGTTCGGGCAGCGGCGCGACATCGACCGCGCTGAGCGAGACTTGCATCGACGCGGCGATATCCTCGGTGCCGCTGCCGAGGCTGAGCATGACGATGACGCCAAAGCCCGACACCACGGCGGTCAGCACCACCCAGTCAACCGTAACCGCCCCGGTTTCCCCGACCCAAAAACAGAAAACAGCGCGGCGCATGCCAACCTCCGGTTGCGGCAGTCCCGCAGTATTGCCTGATAATCGTGACGGAATTGTGGTGGAACGGGCGGGAAGCGGCAGCGCCTCAGGCACCCGGCGGCGGCAGCGCCGACCAGGGCGTCGCCCGATCCCAGGCATCGGCCAGTTGCAGCAACCCCGCGTCGTCGCCATGCCGCCCGATCAGTTGCAACCCCATCGGCAGCCCCCCGGGCCCGAACCCGGCAGGCACCGCCACCGCGGGCAGCCCGATCAACGAGGCGGGCACCACGACCTCCATCCAGCGATGATAGGTATCCATCGCCCGCCCGGCGATCTCGGTCGGGTATTCCTGCGCCACCGGAAACGGCCAGACCTGCGCCGTCGGCAGAATCAGCGCGTCATACTGGCCCAGCAGTTCCGCCGCCCGCGCGTACCAGCGCGAGCGGGTCAGGCTGGCGGCCTGCACCGCCTCCAGCGTCAGGCTCTGCCCGGTCTCGATCTCCCAGATCGCCGTGGCCTTCAACTGGCGCCGCCAGTCGGGGTTGCCATAGAGCGGCGCCAGACGGCTGGCATTGGCAAAGGCGCGCAGATCCAGCCAGGATTGCCACAGCGCCCCGGCATCGAAGGGCGCGTCCAGCGCCTCGACGCTGACCCCCAGGTCGGCGAAATAGCGCAGCGCCGCCGCGCAGGTCGCCAGAACCCCCGGCTCCATCGCATAGGCGCCGCCCCAATCGCCCAGCCAGGCCACCCGCCGCCCGGCAACCGGCGCGCCAAGGCCCGCCAGAAAGCTCTCCCTAGGCAGGGTAAAGGGGCGCTCGGGGCTGGGCCCCGCCTGCACCTCCAGCAGCGCCGCCAGATCGCGCGGATTGCGCGCCATCGGGCCGTTGGTGGCCAGCGGATGCAGAAAGGTCTCGCCCTCGGCCGCGTCGGGCACCCGGCCCCAACTGGGGCGCAGGCCATAGACGTTGTTCCAGCCCGCCGGATTGCGCAGGCTGCCCATCATGTCCGACCCGTCGGCCAGCGCCACCATCCGGCAGGCCAATGCCACCGCCGCCCCGCCGGACGAGCCGCCCGCGCTGACCCGGGCATCCCAGGCGTTGCCCGTCACACCATGCACCGGGTTGAACGTATGGCTGCCCAACCCGAATTCCGGCGTGTTGGTCTTGCCGATGAACAGCGCCCCCGCCGCCCGCATTCGGCTGACGAACAGATCGTCCTTATGCGCCACCTGCCGGGCCATGATCGGCGAGCCCATGGTGGTACGCAGCCCGGCCACATTCGCCAGATCCTTGACCGCCAGCGGCAGCCCGTGCAGCCAGCCCCGGCGCGGCGCGGCATCGGCGGCGCGGGCCTCGGCCAGCAGCGTATCCTCGTCGCGCAGGCTGACGATGGCATTCACGTGCCCGTTGCGCGCGCCGATCCGCTGCAGGGTGGCACGCATCAGTTCCTCGGCCGAGACCGCCCGCGCCTCCAGCGCCGCCGCCTGATCCAGCGCGCCCTTGTCCAGCAATTCGTCCATCGCCGATCCCCCTGATTTCCCGCCACTCTCCGGGCCCGCGCGCCACTTGGCAAGACCGCCCGTGTCGCATTCCCCCGGTGAACAGGTCGCAAACGGGGCAGCGCATCCCCGCCACCTGGCATCGACTGGCGCGGCAGACAGGAGCGGCGCTTGGACATCATCGACGAGGACGATCTCTTCATCCCGCTCCCCGATGGCACCCGGCTGGCCGCGCGCCTCTGGCGGCCTGCCGATGGCCCTCCGGTTCCGGCGATCCTCGAATACATCCCCTACCGCAAGCGCGACAACACGCTGCCGCGCGACGAGGCGATCCACCCCTGGATGGCGACGCAGGGCTATGCCTGCCTGCGCGTCGATATCCGCGGCACCGGCGACAGCGAAGGCACCTTCGACGACGAATATTCCGCGCAGGAACTGACCGATTCCTGCGACCTGATCGCCTGGATCGCCGCGCAGGACTGGTGCAGCGGCGCGGTGGGCATGATGGGCAAAAGCTGGGGCGGCTTCAACTGCCTTCAAACCGCCTTCCGGCAACCCCCGGCGCTGAAGGCGGTGGTCAGCGTCTGCGCCACCGTGGACCGTTTCGCCGACGACATCCATTTCAAGGGTGGCTGCCTGCTGGGCGAGAACTTCGGCTGGGGCGCGCTGATGCTCAGCTATTGCGCCCGGCCCGCCGACCCGCTGCTGCGCCCCGACTGGCGCGAGGATCTGCGCCAGCGCATCGCCACCATGCCGCATCTGAGCGAGGTCTGGACCCGCCAGCAAAGCCGCGGCGCCTATTGGCGCCATGGCTCTGTCTGCGAGGATTACCCGCGCCTGCAGGCCGCCATTCTGACCATCGGCGGCTGGAACGACAATTACATGAACGCCCCGGCGCAACTGGTTGAAAACACGGGGGTAGCCAAGGCGATCATCGGCCCCTGGGTGCATCAGTATCCGCATATGGCGGTGCCCGGCCCGCGCATCGATTTCCTGGCCGAGATGAAAAGCTGGTGGGACCGCTGGTTGAAAGACATCCCCAACGGCGCCGCGGATTGGCCCGATTACCGGGTCTATGAACTGGCCTCGGCACCGCCCGACGCCTGCGCAGCGCAGCGCCCCGGGCGCTGGCTGGCCGAAACCCTGCCCTCGCCCCGGGTGCAGCCGCAAGAGCTGGCGCTGGGCGGCGACGGGCTTCTGGGCGGCGATGGCGCAGCCGATCGCCGCATCGCCACGCCGCAGACCCTGGGCGCGCGGGCGGGCGAATTCTTCCCCATGGGCCTCGACGCCGAAATGGCGGGCGACCAGCGCGAGGACGACGCGCAATCGGTGTGTTTCGATCTGGATTGCCCGCAGGGGCTGGCGCTGCTGGGCGCCGCCCGGCTGCAGGTCACGCTCAGCGCCGATCAGCCCTTTGCCTTTCTGGTGGCGCGGCTGTGCGACGTGGCGCCGGACGGCGCCTCGACCCGCATCGCGCATGGCGTGCTGAACCTGCACCACCGCTGCGATCCGCCCGCACCTCTGATCCCCGGCGAGGCCGTCAGAATCTCGCTGACCCTCGACCAATGCGCCTATCGGCTGGCGCCCGGGCACCGGCTGCGGCTGGCGCTGTCGAACAGCTATTGGCCGTGGATCTGGCCCTCGCCCGCCCCGGTGGCGCTGCATCTGACCGCGGGTCGGCTGACCCTGCCAGTGCATCAGGGCGCCGCCCCGGGCTGGGATTTCGCCGAGGCGCCAGCCCTGCCCGCGCCGCGCCTGCGCGTGCTGACCCCGGGGCATGAGAGCCGCAAGCGCGAGATCGACCTGAAGACCGGCGCGGAACAGCTGATCGTCACCTCGGACAGCGGCGAGACCGAGAACCCCGACCACGGCCTGCGCAACCGCGCCACGCTGGCCGAAACCTGGTCGATCCATCCGCAAGACCCGCTGAGCGCGCGCAACGAAACGCTCTGGACCCAGACCTTTGCCCGGGGCGACTGGTCGGTCGAAACCGAGCTGCATGCCAGTCAATCCAGCACAACCACAGCGATACTGCTGGAGGCCCGGCTGATCGCCCGTATCAAGGACGGTCGCCAAGCCCCGGAAATCATCGAAAGAAACTTTTGTGCGCAGGTTGCGCGCAAGCATGTATAATTGTTACGGTTACCGGAAACATTTGGTTGATTGACCTGCCGTCACGTTGTTATTGATTGGTGAATCAACAAAAACCAGAGCGCCCCAGGCGCCAGGACACCGACGCTTCGCCCGTGAAGCCCCTCAGGGAGAGACCGATGAACGACGAATTCCGCTACCTTCTGGCCCGTGCCGCCCGCGGCACCCTCGACCGCCGCGCCTTCATCGGCCGCGCCGCCGCGCTGGGCGTGGCCTCGACCGCCGCGACCGGGCTGCTGTCGCGTGCCGTTCTGGCGCAGGGACCGCGCAGCGGCGGCGCGCTGGTGATGGGCATGCAGGGCGGCGAGAGCACCAACTCGCTCGATCCGGCGGTTGCCGCCAGCCAGGTGCCCTTTGCCTATGGCTATTGCGCCGGGGAAACCATGCTGGCCATCGACCCGGCCGGCAACCTGACGCCGAAACTGGCCGAGGAATGGGATGCCTCGGCCGATGCGCAGACCTGGCGCTTCAAGATCCGCAGCGGCGTCGAGTTCCACAACGGCCAGACCCTGACCGCCGAGGATGTCGCCCAGACCCTGCGCCGCCATTCCAACGAGGATTCGCAATCGGGCGCGCTGGGCATCATGCGCGGCCTGTCGTCGATTACCGTCGATGGCGATTATGTCCTGCTGCAAACCGCGACGCCCAACGCCGACCTGCCCTATCTCCTGGCCGATTATCACCTGCTGATCCAGCCCAACGGCGGCTTTGACGATCCGACCGCGGGCATCATGACCGGCCCCTACAAATGGGTCGAGCACGAGCCGGGCGTGCGCCACGTGCTCGAGAAATTCGCCAACCACTGGGACCCCAGCGTCGGCCATTTCAACAGCGTCGAGATGCTGGTCATCAACGACGCCACCGCGCGCAACTCGGCGCTGCAATCGGGTCAGGTGCAGCTTATCAACCGAGTCGAACCGCGCGTGGCGGGCCTCCTGGCCCGGGCGCCGAACGTCTCGGTGCAATCGACCGCCGGTCGCGGGCATTACGTGTTCATCATGCATTGCAACACCGCGCCCTTTGACAACGCCGATCTGCGCATGGCGCTGAAACTGGCGATCAACCGGCAGGACATGGTCGAGCGCATCCTGCGCGGCTATGGCTCGGTCGGCAACGACATGCCGATCAACGCCGCCTATCCGCTGTTCGACGACACGATCCCGCAGCGCGAATACGATCCCGATCAGGCGCGTTTCCTGTTCCAGCGGTCGGGGCATTCCGGGCCGGTGCAACTGCGCACCTCGGAAGTGGCCTTCCCCGGTGCCATCGACGCCGCGCAGCTTTTCCAGGAAAGCGCCGCCGCCGCCGGGATCGAGCTGGAGATCATCCGCGAGCCGGGCGACGGCTATTGGTCGGAAACCTGGAACGTGCAGCCGTTCAGCACCTCGTATTGGGGCGGGCGTCCGGTGCAGGACCAGATGTATTCGACCGCCTATCTCTCGACCGCCGACTGGAACGATACCCGCTTCTTCAACGAGCGGTTCGACAGCCTGCTGATCGAGGCGCGCGGCGAACTGGATCTGGCCCGTCGCAAGGCGATCTACAGCGAGATGGGCACCATGGTGCGCGATGACGGCGGGTTGATCGCGCCGATGTTCAACGATTTCATCGATGCCCATAACGACCAGATCACCGGCTGGGTCGGCAACCCCGCCGCCGAGATGATGGCCGGGCAGGCCCCGATCATGATGTGGTCGGCGACGTAAGCGCCGATGCATCCAATCCTCAAACTGGTGATCCAGCGCCTTGCGCTGGGTCTCCTGCTTCTCTTCGCAGCATCGGTGCTGATCTTCATCGGCACACAGATCCTGCCCGGGGATGTGGCCCAGGCGATCCTGGGACAAAGCGCCACGCCCGAGGCGCTGGCCAACCTGCGCGCCGAGATGGGCCTCGACCGGCCCGCCTATGTCCGATATTTCGATTGGCTTTTCAGCGCCTTGCAAGGCGATCTTGGTGTCGCCCTTTCCAATGGCCGCGATATCGCCTCGTCCATCGCCGGGCGGTTGCAGAACACGCTGTTCCTGGCGGCGGTTTCGGCCGCCATCGCCGTGCCGCTGGCGATCTTTCTGGGCCTTCTGGCGGTGCGCTTCCGCGACCGCTGGCCCGACCGGCTGATCTCGGCGATCACGCTCACCTCGATCTCGCTGCCTGAATTCCTGCTCGGCTATGTCATCATGTACATCTTCGCCGTGCAACTGGGTTGGTTCCCGTCGGTGTCGAACGTCAACAGCTCGATGAGCTTCTGGCAGAAGCTGAACGCCGTCGCCCTGCCCGCCATGGTGCTGACGCTGGTGGTGCTGGCGCATATGATGCGCATGACACGCGCCGCGATCCTGAATGTCATGCAATCGGCCTATATCGAAACCGCCGAGTTGAAGGGCCTGCGCCGCTTCACCCTGATCGCCCGCCACGCCATGCCCAACGCCATCGCCCCCATCGTCAATGTAGTGATGCTGAACCTCGCCTATCTGGTGGTCGGTGTCGTGGTGATCGAGGTGGTCTTTGTCTATCCTGGCATGGGCCAGTATCTGGTCGATCACGTGTCCAAACGCGACGTGCCGGTGGTACAGGCCTGCGGGCTGATCTTTGCCACCATCTATATCGGCCTCAACCTGCTGGCTGACATCATCTCCATCCTCTCCAACCCCAGATTGAGGCATCCGAAATGAAGGGCATCCCGATTTCCGCCCTTCTGGGGCTTCTCGTCACCGGATTGTTTTTCCTCGCGGCGATCCTGGCGCCCTGGATCGCCCCCTACGGGCTGGGCCAGATCGTCGGCGATGTCTGGGAACCGGCATCCGACCAGTTCTGGCTGGGCACCGACAATCTGGGCCGCGATCTGCTGACGCGGATGATCTATGGCGGGCAGACCACCATTCTGGTCGCCTCGGCGGCGACGGCGGTGTCGTTCTGCCTCGGCTCGATCCTGGGGTTCAGCGCGGCGGTCTATGGCGGCTGGATCGACCAGTCCATGTCGCGCCTCAACGATCTGGTCATGGCGATCCCGACGCTGATCTTCGCACTGGTCGTGTTGTCGGTGATGCCGGTCACGGTGCCGGTGCTGATCCTGGTCATGGGCCTGCTCGATTCCACCCGGGTGTTCCGGCTGTCGCGCGCCGTTGCCGTGGACATCAACGTCATGGATTTCGTCGAGGCCGCGCGCCTGCGCGGCGAAGGCCAGCGTTGGGTGATCTTCCGCGAGATCCTGCCCAACGCCCTGTCGCCGCTGGTCGCCGAACTGGGCCTGCGCTTCATCTTCGCCATCCTGTTCATCTCGACCCTGTCGTTCCTCGGCATCGGCATCCAGCCGCCGTCGATCGACTGGGGCGGCATCGTCAAGGAGAACCGCGAGGGCATCGTCTACGGCATCCCCGCCGCGCTGATCCCGGCGGTGGCCATCGTCACGCTGTCGATTTCCGTGAACCTCGTCGCTGACTGGGCGCTCAACCGCACCACCAGCCTGAAAGGAGGCCGCGGTGCCTGACCTGCTGCTGGACATCAAGAACCTGCGCATCGAGGCGACAATCTATGCCCCGGGCGAGAAACCGCGCGACGCGGTGATCGTCGATGACGTCTCGCTCAGACTGGAGCGCGGCAAGGTCATGGGGCTGATCGGCGAATCCGGCGCCGGGAAATCGACCATCGGCCTGTCGGCGCTGGCCTATGGGCGCGGCGGCATCCGGCTGGCGGGCGGCGAGATCGTGCTGAACGGCCGCGAGATCCGGCTGGCCGATGCCGCCACCCTGCGCAGCCTGCGCGGGCGCGAAGTCACCTATGTCGCGCAATCCGCCGCTGCCGCCTTCAACCCGGCCAAGCGGTTGATGGAACAGGTGATCGAGGCGACGCTGCACCACGGGCTGATGACCCAGGAACAGGCCGAGGCCCGCGCCGTCGCCCTGTTTCGCACCCTGTCGCTGCCCGATCCCGAAACCTTCGGCAAACGCTATCCGCATCAGGTCTCGGGCGGGCAGTTGCAGCGCGCCATGACCGCCATGGCCCTGTGCCCCAAACCCGATCTGGTGATCTTTGACGAGCCGACAACCGCGCTGGACGTGACAACGCAGATCGACGTGCTGGCGGCGATCAAGACGGCGATTGCCGAGACCGGCGTGGCCGCGCTCTATATCACCCACGATCTGGCGGTGGTGGCGCAGGTTTCCGATGAAATCATGGTGCTGCGCCATGGCAAGATGGTCGAACACGGGACCGTGCAGCAGATCATCGAAGCCCCGCGAGAGGCCTATACCCAGGCGCTGATCTCGGTGCGGTCCATCGAGCATGTCGAAAAGACCCCGACCCCGGCGCCGCTGCTGCGGGTCGAAAACGTCAGCGCCCGCTACGGCGCCATGGCCAAGGACGTGCTGTCGAATGTCTCGGTCGAGCTGCATCCGGGGCAGACGCTGGCGCTGGTCGGCGAATCGGGCTCGGGCAAATCCACCATGGCGCGGGTCATCACCGGCCTGCTGCCGCCCCGCGCCGGAACCATCACCTTCGACGGCAAGCCGCTGCCCGCCGCGCTCAAGGACCGCTCGCGCGAGGAATTGCGCGAATTGCAGATGATCTATCAGATGGCCGATGTGGCGATGAACCCGCGCCAGACCGTCGCCACGATCATCGGCCGCCCGCTGGAATTCTACTTCGGCCTGCGCGGCCGGGCGCGCGACCAGCGGGTGCAGGACTTGCTGGACGCCATCGAACTGGGCAAGGGCTTTGCCGACCGCTATCCGGCGGAACTGTCGGGCGGGCAAAAGCAGCGGGTCTGCATCGCCCGGGCGCTCGCCGCCAAGCCCAAGCTGATCATCTGCGACGAGGTGACATCGGCGCTCGACCCCTTGGTCGCCGACGGTATCCTGAAACTCCTGCTCGATCTGCAGGCGCGCGAGGGGGTGGCCTATCTGTTCATCACCCACGACATCGCCACCGTCCGCGCCATCGCCGACAGCATCGCCGTGATGTATCAGGGCCGGGTGCAGCGATACGGCGCCAAGACCGATGTGCTGACGCCACCCTTCGATGCCTATACCCAGCTTCTGCTCTCCTCGGTCCCCGAGATGGAGCTGGGCTGGCTGGAACGCGTGCTGGCCACCCGCCGGATGGCCAGCGCCGGGAACTGACCCCGGGGCGCCCCATCCGGCGCCGAGAGCGATTGCGCCCCCGACGCCGGGCGTCTAGACAGGGCGCCACAGCGCCCGAGGTTCCCCGATGCCCGATCCCAACGACCGCCCGCAGCTCTATCTGATTACCCCGCCGGTCTTTGACCCCGAGGATTTCGCCCCCCGTCTGGCCCGGGTCCTCGACGGGATCGAGGTGGCCTGCCTGCGCCTCGCCATGGCCGGCAATGACGAGGACGCCATCGCCCGTGCCGCCGATGCGCTGCGCGAACTGTCGCATGCCCGCGACATCGCGCTGGTGATCGAACGCCATGTGGTGCTGGCCGAAAGGCTGGGTCTTGACGGGGTCCACCTGCCCGAGGGGGCGCGCGACCTGCGCAAATTGCGCAAGACCCTCGGCGACGACGCCATCATCGGCGCCGCCTGCGGCACCTCGCGCCATGACGGCATCAATGCCGCCGAGGCCGGCGCCGATTACATCGCCTTCGGCCCGGTCGGTGAAACCGGCCTCGGCACCGGGGCGCGGGCCGAAACCGACCTCTTCGCCTGGTGGTCCGAGATGATCGAGGTGCCGGTGGTGGCCGAGGGTGCCCTGACCCCGGCACTGGTGGAAACCCTGGCGCCGATCAGCGATTTCCTGGCCTTCGGCGCCGAGATCTGGGGCCACGACGACCCGCTGGCGGCGCTCAAAACCCTGGTTGCGCCCCTGGGGATCTGAGCAAGGGGGGCCAGCCCCCCTCTGGCCTGCGGCCATTCACCCCCCGGGATATTTAGAGAGCAAAGAGGCGCGTTAACATACTGTTAACTCCTGCTTTCTTTGCTCTTTCAAATATCCACGGGGATCGCCAAGGGGGGCGTGCCCCCCTTGGCCGGGGCGCGGGGCTGGCCCCGCCGGGCGCGCGGGGGCTCGATGCCCCCGCGCGCCCGGGGCCCGTCACGCCAGCGCGATCCCCATCACCACCATCATCAGCCCGATGACCGAGACGAACAGCGCCGCCATATTCAGCGCCACGCCCTTTTGCAGCGCCTTGCGCATCGCCTCGTCCGCCAGGCCCTGACGGCGCAGCCGCAGTACCCAGACCACGCAGGCCACCAGCCCGCCGATGCCCAGCACCGTCACCAGCGCGCCCGCCCAGATCACCAGATCCATGCCGCCCATTGCCGTCTCCTTTTGCTGGTCGCGCTCTACCCCGCCCGGCACCGGCGGGCAAGCGCCCTCGGCGGGTGCGGCGTCTTGCCCCCCGGCGGCGGCGCGGCTAGGAACGGGGTTCCGACGCACAACAGGCCGAAAGAAAACCCATGAGCAGCACCGACACCGCCTATGACGTCACCGCCGAGGAACTGCGCCAGTTCATCGAACGCTACGAGCATCTGGATGCCGAAAAGAAGGACATCGCCGACCAGCAGAAAGAGGTGATGGCCGAGGCCAAGGGCCGCGGCTATGACGTCAAGGTCCTGCGCAAGATCATCGCCCTGCGCAAGCGCAAGCCCGACGACATCGCCGAGGAAGAAGCGGTGCTCGATCTCTACAAGGCCGCGCTCGGCATGCAGTGATCGGCGCCGGGGTGCGCCGCGGCCCGTGCGGCGGCGCGCTCAGGGCTCCAGATAGCGGATGCCCGGCATGGTGGCGATCAGGTCGAGATCCGCCTCATAGGCCGCGCTCAGCGCCTCGAGGGTCTCGTCGGTCCAGCCCGGCAGCAACGCCTCGGCCTCGACCACCTCGGGGCGGGCGAAACGCGACAGCAGCGCGCTGAGCATCCGGCGGCGGGTCAGGTCGTCGCTGGGCGGGGTGTTGAGGAACCAGCGCCGCATCGCTTCGTGCCCCTTGGGCGTGACCAGATCCCAGTACCAGGCCAGCCAGCCGTCGAGCACCGTATCGGCGCTGTGCCCCGACACGCTGCGCAGGATCTCGGGCCACAGCAGCGGCGTGTCCTCGTCGCTCCAGACGGTCAGCGGCAGATCGGGCGCCGCCTCGGTGATGCGCGCCAGCATCGCCGACCAGCGCAGCGCCAAGGGGTCGCCGTTGCCAAGCTGGGTCAAGACGCCGCCGGTCTTGTCGGCGGCGACCAGCGCCGGCAGAAAGGTCGCCGGGTTGCGGATCGCCAGGAACAGCTCGATCTTCGCGGTCGGGAACAGGTGGCGCAGCATTTTCACCCGGTCGCCCGCCGCATGATAAAATCGCCCGCCGTTCACCGCCCATTTCGGCAAGGCCAGGAAACTGCTCGACGAGAACACCACGCGCTGCACGTTGTCCTCATCGAGGATGCCATCGAGCAGCGCCTCTTCGGTCTCGGCATTGGTGTCGCGCTCGCGCATGTCAAAGGCGAGCTGGCGCAATTGCCGCGTGTAGCGGCCCGGCCCGGGAACGGCGATTCCCTGCGCCAGCAAGGTCGCACGGTTGCGCATCAGGCACCGCACGAGGTGATCCTGATCGGTGTGATGCACGCCAAGATGTAGGGCGATCTCCATGCCCCGGTCTTAGCGCGCGCCCGCCCCCGCTGGCAAGGCCCAAGCCCTTGAATGCAAACACCGGCCCCGGCCCGGGCCAGGGGCTGGGGCGCCCTGCGCTTGACGCTTGAGCCGGACGGCGAATGCCGGTATCAGGTCCGGGCGCCGGTGTAGCTCAGTTGGTAGAGCAACGCTCTTGTAAAGCGAAGGTCGGGGGTTCGAATCCCTTCACCGGCACCAGGATTCCGCCTGATGCGTCATGGCCACAGGATCGGCCCGGCCGGGCCCCTCTTGCGCCGCATTCCTCGCCCATGGCACCTTGCGCGCACAGACGGGCAGAGCATGGGCACAGGACATTTGTTGATGGATCAGGTTGCTGCGGATCAGCCCTTTCCCGATCAGACGGCACAGGAACAGCCGACCGGCCCCCGCCCGGTGCTGGTGGTCGATCTCGATGGCACGCTGATCGGCTCGGACATGCTGTATGAAAGCTTCTGGTCGGCGTTCTCGCGCGACTGGCGCACGCCGCTGCGCGCCGCCGCCGGGCTGCTGCACGGTCGCGCCGCGCTCAAGGCGCGGCTGGCCGCGCTGGCGGTACCCGATCTGCGCACCCTGCCCTACCGGGCCGAGGTTCTGGCCGAAATCGAACGCTGGCGCGCCGCGGGCGGGCGCGTGGCGCTGGTGACAGCCGCCGATCAGAAGATCGCCGAGGCCATCGCCGGGCATCTGCAGCTTTTCGACGAGGTGCATGGCTCGGACGGCACCACCAACCTCAAGGGCGAGGTCAAGGCCGCCTTCCTGCGCGAGCGTTTCGGCCTTGGCGGCTATGTCTATGTCGGCGACAGCGCCGCCGACCTGCCGGTCTGGCGCGACGCGGCGGCGGCGCTGACCGTGGGCCTTGCGCCCGGGCTGGTGGCCCGGGTCGAGGCGATCCGCCCCGAGGCCCGCCACATCGCCCCGCCGCAGCCGGTGCTGCCCGCGGCGATCCGCGCCATGCGCCCGCATCAATGGGCCAAGAACGCGCTGGTGTTCTTTCCGATGATCGCCGCGCATGCCTTCAGCCTGACGGCGCTGATGCAGGGGCTGCTGGCCTTTGTCGCCTTCAGCCTCGTGGCCTCGTCGGTCTATCTGCTCAACGACCTGCTCGACATCGCCTCGGACCGAGCCCACCCGCGCAAACGCCAGCGGCCACTGGCCTCGGGCGCGCTGCCGCTGCGCACCGGCATGATGCTGGTGCCCGTGGTGCTGGCGGCCGGAATCGGCGTGGCGGCCCTGCTGCCGCTGCT
>JAANMY010000661.1_pt1 | contig 46360 bp, 52 predicted proteins | sample 7279691 | NCBI WGS metagenome assembly JAANMY01 (sample SAMN14094543, study PRJNA606508) | bioreactor metagenome | isolation source: A lab-scale SPAN reactor treating ammonium-rich wastewater day 388 | place: Ireland: Galway | collected 2018-02-07 | reverse complement strand
CCCGGTCGCAGACCTTGCTGACCAGCCCCATGTCGTGTTCCACCATCAACACGGTGATCCCCTCGCGGCGGATGTCGTCGATCCACCAGCGCATGTCTTGCGTTTCCTCGACCGACAGGCCCGAGGCCGGCTCATCCAGCAGCAGCACCCGGGGTTTCGTCGCCAGCGCCCGCGCCAGTTCCACCACCTTGCGCACACCGTAAGGCAGGCCCATGATCAGCTTGTCGCGGTAGGCCTGCAGATCGAGGAAATCGATCACCTCCTCCACCGCGTGCCGGTGCGCGCGCTCTTCACCCCGCGCCCGGCCGATGAAGAACATCTCCTCGACCAGATTGGTCTTGCGGTGCCTGTGGCGACCGACGAGCAGGTTCTGCAACACCGTCGCCCGCTCGAACAATTCGATGTTCTGGAACGTGCGGGCGATGCCCAGATTCGAAACCTCATGCGGGCGGCTGTCCAGCAGGTTCTTGCCGTCAAACGTGATCTTGCCGCGCACCGGGCGATAGAACCGCGAGATCATGTTGAACACGGTCGATTTCCCGGCGCCGTTGGGGCCGACCAGCGCGAAAACCTCGCCCTCGTTGACCGACATCGACAGGTTGTTCACCGCCGTGACCCCGCCGAATTTCAGCGTCACACCCTCGAGTTCCAGCAGGCTCATCTCAGGCGCTCCGTCTTGAGATAGCTCTTCTGGCGGCGGAACATGTCGCGGCGGGCAAAGGGGAACAATTGCAGCCAGGTGCGCATCTTCAGCCATCGGCCATACAGACCCATCGGCTCGAACAGGATAAAGGCGATCAGGATCATGCCGAACACGCCCGTTTCCAGCCCGGGAATCGACGCGCGGCCCAGATTGTCGGTCAGGATCGACAGGAACTGCGGCAGGAAGGCAATGACGATCGCCCCCATGAAGGCGCCGTGAATGAACCCCAGACCACCGATGATAATCATCATCAGCAACTGGATCGAGATCAGGAAATTGAAGGTCTCGTTGTTGAAAGCCCCGGCGAAGAGCCCCATCAGCGCCCCGCCAAGCCCGGCAAAGGCGCAGGACAGGCCAAAGGCCAGCGCCTTGGTCCGCGCCACATCGACCCCCATCGCCTGCGCCGAAATCTCGCTGTCGCGCACGGCGGCAAAGGCCCGGCCCAGCGGCGCCCGCAGCAGGTTCCGGTACAGCAGCGTCACCACCAGCACCGTGCCCAGGGCCAGGAAATACCACGAGGCCGGATTGGCCCAGCGATTGACCTCGATACCGAAGATCCAGATTTCGGGCGCAAACTTGCCGTTCACCCCGCCGGTCCAGGGGGCCAGGATGACGATGATGTCGTCGGCCAGAATCGCCAGCGCCAGCGTGAAGATCGCCAGATAGACGCCGTGCAGGCGCAGCGCCGGGATAGCGATGATGCCACCGATCACCCCCGTGATGATGCCCGCCAGCGGCAGCGCCAGCAGGATCGGCACGCCCTGCTCCATCATGATGACGCAGCTATAGCAGCCCAGCGCCATGAAGGCCGAATGCCCCAGGCTGACCTGCCCGGTCTGCCCTGTCAGCAGCATCAGCCCCAGCCCGGCCACCGCCCAGATCAGCACGTTGGTGACTTCGCCCAGATAGAACGAATCGATCAGCCAGGGCAGCACCAGCATCAGAACCAGCAGCGCCGCATAGAGCGAAAAGTTCCACCAGTCGGGGAACAGCCGGATATCGTGGTCGTAAGAGGTCTTGAAATGAAAGCGCATGGCATCAGACCTTCTTGGTACGCACCTGCGCGAACAGCCCGTGCGGGCGGAACACCAGGACGAGGATCAGCAGCGAATAGGGGGCAAGCTGCGCATAGCCGGTCGGAAAATAGCGCGCGGCAAAGGGCTCGATCACGCCGACGATCAGCCCGCCCATCAGCGCCCCGGGCAGACTGCCGAAACCGCCGATCACCGCCGCCGCAAAGGCCTTGATGCCGATGAAGCCTGAGGAAATGTCCAGCGTGCCCTTGGAGGCGTACAAGATCCCCGCCACGCAGGCGACAACCCCGGCCAGCGCCCAGACCGCGCCCTGCACCCGCTTGACCGGGATGCCCATGTAATAGGCCGCCATCTGGTTTTGCGACGCGGCCTGCATCGCCAGCCCCAGCTTGGTACGCTGAAAGAACTGCCACAGCAGCATGGTCAGCAGCAGCGTGACCACGATCACCGATATATCGGCCAGGCTAAGCACCACGCCCCCCAGCCGCACATCGCCCAGCGCCAGCGGCGAATGCAGGCTCAGCGGCTCATGGCCCCAGATCAGCCCGGCCACGAAACGGATGACGAAGCCCAGCGCGATGGTCAAAATCACCACGGCGGTCTGGCTCTGGCCGAACATGTGCCGCAGCACCGTCAGATCCAGCAGGTAGCCGAGCGCCCCCATGATCAGCAGCGCGACCGGCACCGCCAGCCAGAAGTTGAGCCCCATGTATTGCGGGTTCACGAGGCCGACCATGACGAAGGCGCCCAGCATCATGAAATCGCCTTGAGCGAAATTCACCGCTTCGGTGGCCTTGTAGATCAGCACGAAACCCAGTGCCACAAGACCATAGACACAACCGTTGGCGAGACCGCTCAACAGCAGTTGCAAGACTTCCATGGATGGCCCTCCCAGACCGGCATCCAACCTGACCCGGCGTTTTCCGCCGGTGCCGGTCCTCCGTGGACGCGTGGGACCAGAATTGCCGCAAGGCGGTGGTGTTTCAACCTTTTTTCCCATCCCCCGAAAAAGGCGACGCGACGGCAACTTTCTTGCGCAACCCGTGGCCGGGATGATGCACGCGTTCAATACTTTGCCATTTTGTCGCCGATTGGGAAACAAAACTCTTCTTATGCGTGCATAGCGGCGCTAATCTGCAGTCGTGACCGGCCCCTCGAAGCTGCCAGGTTGAATTCGGGTCGGTGCGCTCTGCCGCTAACGTCATCTCCTGGGGGATTCCATGCACACTGGTGCCGCGACCAAATTCAACCCTGAATTGCTTGACCTGTTCCGCGATTCAACCCTCGGACTCTTCCTCGACGGCCAGGAAGAATCCGTTTTCGCCCAGGGCGCGCTGCGCGTCCTTGCGCCGGGCGAGGCACTCGTCGATCGCGGCCAGCGACCGCTGCATGTGGTCCTTGACGGGCGGCTCGCCGGGCCGCGCGACTGGTTTGGCCCCGGCAACCATTTCGGCGCCTCGGGGCAAGTCCTGTCGGCGATGGATGGCCCCGCGCGGATCTGGTCGCTCGACAGCGCCGATCCGGCCTGGCGTCAGCCGAACCTGCGGCCGCTGCACCGGGCGTTGGCCAAGGCCCTGATCGCCGCCGATCTCGCCGAACTCGATGCCACCCCGGCGCAGGATCTGCCCGATCCCGAATTCCTGTGCGACGCGCATCACCCCGAAATCCGCCGCCAGGCCGTGCGTCTGCGCCGCGCCACCCCTGCCAGCACCGCCGAGGCCGTGCTGCGTTTCGTTCACGGCTTCCCCTACCGCTTTGGCGCCTGGCAGGAACGCGCGTCGGAAACGCTGGCCCGTGGCGTCGGCATGTGCACGACCAAGACCAACCTTCAGGTGGCGCTGCTGCGCGCGGCCGGTCTCGATGCCGGTTTCGTTGAAATTCCGATGTCTACCAAGGTGTTGGGCAAGTTGATGCCGACGGGCTGGCTGGCGCTGCAACGCCCGACGGTCAAGCATTACTTCGCCGCGGTGAACCTGAACGGGGTCTGGCACGGCTGCGATTCGTCCTATGACTTCGCCAGCTACCGGATCTTCCTGGAGATGTTCCCCTGGATGGCCCACCGCGAAGAGCCGGTCCTGACCGAAGGGCATCCCTATATCCCGGCCATGGAGATCCAGCACGCCGATCTGTTCGATGTGCAGGTGATGCCCAGCATCGCCGGCGAGATGGGCAAGAAGAGCCGCTTCCTGACCCGCCATTTCGAGGCCCTGAACACCCGGGTAGACCGGGCCCGCGGCGCGCATCTGCGCTGGCTGCGTCAGGCCCAGGGCGAAGGCGCGGCGGCAAAGCGGGCCGGTGCCGCCGAAAACGAGGTGCGTGCATGAGCCTTTACGACTGGGACTTCGCGGCGCCCACGCCGTCGACCATGGGCGACCACGATGTGCCGCGGGCCTCGGACCGGCTGGCGCGAAAACGAATCGCGCTGCTGGTCACGGGTGGCATCGCCGCGATGAAGGCCCCCGAGGTGGCACGTGGCCTGCGGCGGCACGGCGCCTCGGTCACGGCCTTCGCCAGCGAGGATGCGCTGCGCTACGTCGCGCGCGAGGCGCTGGAATGGGCGACGCTGGGCCCGGTGGTCAGCGCGCTCACCTGGCAGGCCGAGCATCTGAGTGATTCGCACCCTTTCGATGCCTATCTCGTCGCCCCGGCGACGCATTCCACCATCGCCAAGATGGCGCATGGTATCGGCGATACCGTTGTCACCTCGGCGCTGATCTCGGCGTTGGGGCGGATGGAGCAGGGGCAGACGCAGGTGCTGGTGGCCCCCACCATGCACGGCACCATGCACAATGCCCAACTGGTCGATAACGCCCGGCGTCTGGCAGCGCAGGGCGTTCGGTTCATCACCCCACGCGACGCTTACGGCAAACACAACCTTCCCGATACCGAGACCCTGTGCCTGGCCGTAGGGCGCGCGCTGAGCCGGTCCGCCCTGCAAGGCCGCAAGATCATGGTCACAGCCGGGCCGACCCCGGTGCCGATTGACGGTGTGCGGCGCATCGTCAACCGGTTCCGCGGGCGGCTGGGCGCGCAGGTGGCCGAAGAGCTGGCCTGGCGCGGCGCCGAGGCCGAACTGATCCTTGGCGATGGCGCCTGGCGGCCCCGGGCGCCGATCCGTATCACCGTGACCCGCACCTTCGACGAATACCGCGACACGGTGGTTCAGCGGGTTCAGAGCGGGCTCTGGGCCGGGGTGTTTTCCGCCGGGGTGGCCGATTACCGGCCCAGACAGGCGGTGCAGGGCAAGATCGCCTCAGGGCAGAGCAGCCTGAAACTGGATCTGGAACCCACGGAAAAGGTGATCGACCTGGCGATGAACGCCGATCCGCGCATGCATACGGTGGCGTTCAAATATCTGGAGGGCGTCAGCGAGGAAGAGCTGATCCGCGTTGCCGCCAAGCGGCTGGACCGCGCCGGGCTGGTGGTCGCCACCCGCGGCGAGGACACGAACGGCACCGACCAGCGGGCGCTGATGGTGCGCCCCGATGGCGTGACGCCGATCGACAACAAGCGCGCCATTGCCGCCGCGATTGCCGATCACCTCGAAGGGCTAACGATGAGCGCGGCGATGCTGAACGCCGCGGAATAGGGCAGCACCACAAGGGGCCGCCGGGCAATCCCGGCGCCCCCATCCCGCAGGCAGACCGGAAAAATATTGCGAACGGGGCGTCGGAATGCCACCCTGTTCGCATTGATTTTTCCTTTTCAGGACTTTGCCATGCGAAGCTTCAGCCCTTTGTCGGCCGTTTTGGCCGCATTCTCCGCGATGCTGGTTTTCCTCACCCTCGCCATGGGTCCGGCCGCCGCGGCCGCGCCGCAGATCGTGCAGGTCGAAAGCGGCGATTATTTCAGTTGCGCCCGCGATGCCGAGGGCGGCGTCTGGTGCTGGGGTCGGAACGATTCTGGCCAGTTGGGTGACGGAACCACCACAGACCGCAACTTGCCTGCCCGCGTGCTGGGCCTGCCGCCGGTCCGCGCGCTTGCGGTCGGCGGCGCGCATGCCTGCGCGCTGCTCCGCAGCCGCCAGATCCGCTGCTGGGGTGGCAATTGGTCAGGGCAACTGGGCAACGGCGAAACCGCCGATGCGCAGGCAAGACCGGTCGCTGTCCTGGATCTGCGCAATGTGGTCGCAATCGCCGCGGGCGGCGGCCACAGTTGCGCGATTGACGACCGCCGCCGCGCCTGGTGCTGGGGCGAGAACCTCGACGGCCAGCTCGGCATCGGCAGCAACGAAAGCTTCCCCGTGCGCGCCCGGATCACCGCTCTGAGCGGCTTCGCGGCCATCGCTTTGGGCGATGAAAGCACCTGCGCCACCACCCGCCGCGGAATCGAGGCCTGTTGGGGGCGCAATTTCTCGGGCATGCTGGGGGATGGCACGACGATCAGCCGCAACGAGCCCGCGGAACTGGTGCGCGACGGCCTCACGGGGTTCAGCCCCGCCGCCTTCCACACCTGCGCGATGAACGCGCGCGGCCGGGCGTTTTGCTGGGGCAACAACCAATGGGGCCAGCTTGGCATTGGCTCATTCGAACGCAGCTATACGCCCGTTCTGGTCAATACCCTGAGCAATGTCGCGCTCGTCACCACCGGGCGCTATCATAGCTGCGCCCTGACCCGGGCCGGGCGTGCCCGCTGCTGGGGCAACAACGCCGACGGCCAGCTTGGCGACGCCACGCTGGCGGATCGCGCGCGGCCGGTCGAGGTGTTCGGCTCGCGGCTGCGGTTCACGCATATCTCGGCCGGAACCTCGCATACCTGCGCCTTGCGGGCCGATGCACAGGTCATGTGCTGGGGTCTGAACGAACATGGCCAGTTGGGCAATCGCTCGAATGCCTCGTCGGCGCGTCCGGTCAGGGTCCGTTTTCCCTGAGCCGGTCGGCCCGGGCCTCAGATCATTCGGATCACGTCTTTTTCCACCGCCAGCATATAGCCCTGCCGGGCGATGTTGCGCACCAGCAGCTCGCTGACGATCTGGTTGCCCAGGGAATCGCGCAACCGCTTGATGCGCGTGGCCCCGGCCGCCTCTTCGCAATCGCTTTCCCGGCGCCCGGTGATGACCGCTTCCAATTGCGTGCCGGTCATCATCTCGCTGTCCATCCGCGCCTCGGCCAGCACCGCCAGGGTCTCGACGGCGGCTTCGGTCAGGTTGAATTCCAGATCGTTGATGTAAACCTTGCGCTCGCCCCGGCTGATGACCAGCGACGACACCTGAATCCCGGTTTTCTGCACCACCGCCAGCTTGCGGTTCAGCACGATCAGCGCCAGCACCAGCACCAGCGCGGTAATCAGCAGCAGGCTGGCGAACAGGATCAGCACGAAGATCACCGCGCGGTAGCTGACCAGCACCTCGGCAAACGTGGTGCCCGATTGCGCGAGGATCTCCAGCAGCCGCAATTCTGCCTGACCGGTCAGATCCGAATTCTCGGCAAAGATCTGCAGGACGCGGGCATTGAATTCGTTCGTGTCGGGAAGACTGATGAACAAAAGAACGGCGGCCGCTGCCAGGATCAGCACGATGGCCGCCAGCCCAAGCTGGATCGCGCGGGAGCCCCCGCGCGTCAGGCTGTTGTCAGTAACTGAGGTAGTGTCCACCGGTATAGCCCGAATTTGCTGGCGCAGAGTTACTTGTCACTGTGGACAAAACATTCTGCAAGGTCCAGCCGGACTGCGCGAGGCGGGCTTGAAGATATTGAGCGGCAGCTTGCGCATTGCAGGCCCCGCCACGGATCTCGGCGATGCCATAGGCAAGCTGAACCGGGTTCTGGCGCGAAGCACGGTACTCGGCATAGCAGGCTGCCGAAGCGGGCAGCGCCATCGCCAGCGTCGCCGCCAGCGCAAGAATCAGGGGGGTCAGTCTCATGGCAGGGGCCTGTGGGGTTTGTGTCGGTTCATGGAGCGACCATGCCCTTGGCCTTTGCGCTATGCAATAACGGCACCGCGGAACCGCCTTTCCGGCCGGGCGTTATCGGATAACCGGCCTGCGATATTGCCTGTCAGCCGGATCGCTCGCAGGCTTGGTCCATGCTCGCCTGACCCGGGACGCCCGCGCCCCGGGTCCAGAATTTCACTGAAATGAAAGATATGGCCATGACCCAACGCGTCTTGTTTTCCCCTTCGCCGATATGGCGGTTGCCTCAGCGGGCAACCCTGCTGGTCGCCGCCCTCGCGCTTGCGCTGGCGGGTCTGACGGCCGGAACCCGCCCCGCCCGCGCCGATACCGAGGACATCCTGCGCTTTCTCGCTGGGGCGATCGTCATCGGCGCCATCGTCAACGCCTTCGACGAGAATCGCCAGCCGGGCTATGCAGGGCACCGGGTGCTGCCCGATGGCTGCCTCGAAACCATCCGCGTCAACGGCCGCAACATTCAGGCCTATAACGCCCGCTGCCTGGGCCGTGCCGGCTATGACGGGCTGCCGTCGCGCTGCCGCTATGATTTCCGGGTCGGCGGCGGGCATACCCGCACCGGCTTTATCGCCGAATGCATGTACGAGGCCGGGTATCGCCGCGGTTCGGGTGGCGGCTATTACCCGCCGTCGAACGACCTGCCGCCCTATAACCGTCCGGGCTGGGGCCATCCCGGCGGCGGCTATCCCGGTGGCGGCTATCCCGGTGTGGGCCGTCCGCCGATCGGCTCGCCCGGCACCCAGTGGCTGCCCGCGCATTGCCAGATGACCTATCGCCAGAGCGGCCAGCGCATCGACGGGTACTGGGCCGGTTGCCTGCGCGACGCGGGCCTGTACGAACTGCCGAACTATTGCCGCGTCACCTCGACCGGCGGCGACGCGATCTATAACGCCGAGTGCCTGCATAACGCCAATTATCGCCGCAGGCGCTGAGCGTCACGGTCCCGGCAAGCCGCTCGCCCATGACGAAACCTTTTATCGACACCCTCGTTTCCTGTTCGTGTAACCCGTGAATTGCTGCCGCTGACGATCCGCCGCGAGTCGGATTACCTGGGATAACCCCGGCCTTGGCCGGGATGGGGCGAACCGAAAGGTTCGCCCCCGTGCTTTGACAGCCCGCCGCGGCCATGCTTGAACGGCGCATGACCCTGCATCGCCCCCGCCCCGATTTCACCCGCGAGACCGCCCTCGCCCCCCTTCTGGTCGCCGGGGTGGACGAGGTTGGCCGCGGGCCGCTGGCGGGGCCGGTCACGGCCGCTGCGGTGATCCTCGACCCGGCGCGCCTGCCCCTCGGCATCGACGATTCCAAGAAGCTGGGCGAACGCGCCCGCAACCGTCTGGCCGTCGAAATCCGCGCCAGTGCCGTCGCCTTCGCCGTCGCCCATGCCAGCGTCGAGGAAATCGACGCGCTGAACATCCTGCAGGCCAGCTTTCTCGCCATGCGCCGGGCGCTGGCGGCGCTGACTCCGGCGCCGGGCCATGCGCTGATCGACGGCAACCGCCTGCCGCGCGATCTGGCGATCCCCGCCCAGGCCCTGGTCAAGGGCGATGCCCTCAGCCTGTCCATCGCCGCCGCCTCGATCCTCGCCAAGGTCGAGCGCGACGCAATCATGCATGAACTTTCTCTCGCAAACCCCGGATATGGCTGGGAAAAGAACGCGGGCTACCCCTCTCCTGGGCACCTGTTGGCTCTATCGGAACGGGGCGTCACCCCACATCATCGTCGCTCCTTTGCCCCCGTCCGCAAGATGTTGTGTGAAGAACGTTAAATAATGCCCTGATTCAAAAAGGAATTGACGGCGAGTCCTCTTTGAATCATCTTAAGGACAACGGAGCGCCACAAACCAAAAGATGGCGCCCGAACGAGGCAGTGATGGCAACAAAGACCCGGGCGCCGGCAGCCGAAAGGCTTCCGCTCGACCAAATTCTTGCGGGCGATTGCATCGAGATCATGAACGCACTGCCTGAGGGCAGCGTGGACCTGATCTTTGCAGATCCCCCCTATAACCTTCAACTGAAGGGCACCCTGCATCGGCCGGACAATTCCGCCGTCGATGCCGTGACCGACCACTGGGACCAGTTCGCCAGCTTCGCGGCCTATGACGCGTTCACCCGCGACTGGCTGAAAGCCGCGCGGCGGCTGCTGAAACCCGATGGCGCGATCTGGGTCATCGGCAGCTATCACAACATCTTCCGCGTCGGCGCGGCGTTGCAGGATGCCGGGTTCTGGGTGCTCAACGATGTCGTCTGGCGCAAATCGAACCCGATGCCCAATTTCAAGGGCAAGCGGCTGACCAATGCGCATGAGACGATGATCTGGGCCTCCAAGGCCGAGACCTCGAAATACACCTTCAACTACGAGGCGCTCAAGGCGCTGAACGAAGGCATCCAGATGCGTTCCGACTGGGTGCTGCCGATCTGCACCGGGCATGAGCGCCTCAAGGACGAGAACGGTGACAAGGCGCATCCGACGCAAAAGCCGGAATCGCTGCTGCACCGCGTGCTGATCGGCAGCACCAACCCCGGCGATGTGGTGCTGGACCCGTTCTTTGGCACCGGCACCACCGGCGCCGTCGCCAAGATGCTGGGCCGCCATTTCATCGGCATCGAGCGCGAGGAAAGCTATCGCAAGGCCGCCACGGCGCGGCTGGCGCGGGTGCGCCCGCTTGATGCCTCGGCGCTGGAAACCTCGACCTCGAAACGCGCCGAGCCCCGCGTGCCCTTTGGCCAACTGGTCGAACGCGGGCTGCTGCGCCCCGGCGAGGTGCTGGTTTCGCCGCGCGGCGCCGCCGCCAAGGTGCGCGTCGATGGCTCGCTGGTCTCGGCGGAACATCGCGGCTCGATCCACCAGGTCGGCGCCGCGCTGGAAGGCGCGCCCTCATGCAACGGCTGGACCTACTGGCAGTTCAAGCGCGACGGCCAGTTGATCCCCATCGACATTCTGCGTCAACAGATCCGGTCGGAAATGATCCGCGACTGACGCAACCCGGGTTTACCGCCAGCGCCCCGTTCCCCAAGCTCGGGGCGCCACTTATCCCCCGCCAGCAATGGCGGGGGCTTTTTTTCTTTGCTCGGGCGCGTCGCTGCGGCAACCTCGGCTCCGTCAGGAACAGGAGTGCGCCATGAACCCCGATACCTTCCGCCAAGCCTCGCCTGCCTGGCTGCATGCCTGGGTGCTGTCCTTCGGCGATGATGCCAATCCGGCGGGCCTGCTGGCTCTGGTCGATCTGCCACAGCTTGATGCGGGAACCGCGCGCGAGATGTTCTGGCTGGCGTTCAACGGCGCCGAGCATGTCGCGCGATATGACCTCGACCGCGCGGCGGCGGCCCGATCCCACGCCTGGAACGCGCCGTGGTACGAAATTTTCGACCGCCTCGGTCGGCGGGCGGCGACCACGGGCTTTGCGACGGCCAGCTATCGGATCGCCGCCCCCCACACGCACAGGATCGGCCGCGAGCTGCTCAGCCCGTCCGAGCGCCGCGAAAAAGCGATCCGGGGAATTGCCGAGGCCTTCGCAAAGGGGCGGGTCGACTGGACAGTCGCCGACAGCCTCATGGTCAATTCAGGCGACGAGTTTGACTGGAACACCCTGTCACCCGAGGACCGCGCGACCCTGCCCCCGCGTCGCTTTTACTGACCCGCCACAGTGTTCTGCTGCGGTCAGTCCTTGTCCGCCTTCTTGGCCTCCGCCGCCGCCTTCATCCGCTCCAGCAGCGCCGCCTTGTCTTGCGCCGCGCCCGGTTTCCCGGATTTCGAGGTCTTGTCCTGGGGCTCTTTGCTGTTGCGCCGTGCGCTGCCCGATTTGCCGTAATCCATGGTCATGCTCCTTACTCCCGCGCCAGTTCGTGCTGATACCTCAGCCGCGCGACTTCCTCGTTGCGGTCGGCCCGTCTCAGGTCGCCCAGCGTCTGTTCGACATAGCTCATGTGCCGCTCGGCGGCGAGCCGCGCCGCCCCGGGATCGCGCGCCTGAATGGCGACATTGATCGCCCGGTGCTGATCCAGCAGGATGTCGCGCGTCGCCCGCTGGCGGAACAATTGCTGGCGGTTATAGAAGACCCCGGCCCTGAGCAAGTCGAACATCGCCCGCATCGTGTGCAACATGATGATGTTGTGGCTGGCCTCGATGATCGCCAGATGGAATTCGGCGTCCAGCGCCGCCTCGTCGGCCGGGTTGCGCTTCTGGTGGGCCGCTTCCATCTTGCGAAACACCGTGTCGATCACCATCAGATCGGTATCCGACGCGACACGCGCCGCCCGCTCGGCCGCCATCCCCTCCAGATCGCGGCGAAAGCTGACGTAGTCGAACACCGCCTCTTCATGGCTGGCGAACAGCTTGATCAGCGCCTCGGAAAACGCCGAACCCAGCATGTCGGCGACAAAGACCCCCGATCCGGCGCGGCTGACCAGCAGCCCGCGGTCCTGCAGATCGGCAATCGCCTCGCGCAGCGAGGGGCGGCTGACGCCCATCCGTTCGGCCAGCTCGCGCTCGGCCGGCAGCCGCTCGCCCGGACGCAGCAGCCCGCGCAGGATCAACAGCTCTATCTGCCGCACCACGCCCTGGGCGAGCTTTTCCTGATGGACTGGCTGAAATGGCATGACCACCCCCTTATTGGTCAAGAGATATGACCACAGGCAGCGTTGAGCAATGGCCCTCGCGCAGGAAAACGGGGCCGGACAACCCTGTCCGGCCCCGTCTGCCGCAGGCGGCTCTGCGCGCGATCAGTTCGGGCGGATGGTGATTTCCACCCGCCGGTTCTGCGCCCGGCCGCTGGCCGAATCGTTCGAGGCGATCGGCTGCGATTCCCCCGCGCCACGCCCCTGCACCCGCGAGGCCGGAACCCCGGCGCTGATCAGCACCGCCGCCACGCTGTCGGCGCGGCGCAGGCTGAGGCTCTGGTTATAGGCCTCGCTGCCGGTGGAATCGGTGTGGCCGGTCACATAGACCACGCTGACCGGATAACGCTGGATGTTGGCGGCGATGGTGCGCAGATCGGCCTGCAGGTCCGGGCGCACCGTGGCGCTGTCGGTGGCGAACAGGATGTCCTGCGGCATCGTCACGACGATCTCGTTGCCGGTGTTGACCACGCCGACATTCGGCCCCAGCGAGCCGCGCAGCTCGGCGGCCTGACGGTCCAGATGGCTGCCGATGGCCCCCCCGGCGATGGCGCCGAGGCCCGCTCCCAGGATCACTTCGGGCGTGCGGTTGCCGCTGCCGGTCGCCGCGCCCAGCAGGCCGCCCGCCAGCGCGCCGGTCAGCAGCCCGGTGTTGGTGCGGTTCAGCTCGCCCGTCGAAGTGGTGCAGGCCGCGACCAGCGACAAAGCGGTGAGCGCCGCGAGCGCCTTGGTTGCCGACATGAGGTAATCTCCTTGAAGAATGATCTGACCGGATAAACTACCCAAACACCCGTTGGTTCAACAGGGGACGCGGCGTCGGCCCCCGTCACGTTGCGTTGATCGGCGGAATGTCACCGATCAGGCGGCATCCTCGCGCGCCGCTTCCCAGGCCAGCATCGCTCGCTTGACCGGCAGCCCCCAGTGATAGCCGGTCAGCGCGCCCGACTTGGCCAGCGCCCGGTGGCAGGGGATCAGCCAACTGATCGGATTGCGCCCCACCGCCGCCCCCACCGCGCGGTTGGCGCTGGGCTGGCCGATGGCGCGGGCGATCTCGGAATAGGTGGTGACATGGCCCGAGGGCACGGCCAGAAGCGCCTCCCAGACCTTGATCTGAAACGGCGCGCCGATCAGATAGAGCGGCGTCTCGGCCTGCGCCCCGTCCGTGCCAAAGGCCGACAGCGCCCAGGGCCGCAGCCGCGCGGGGTCTTCGACGAACCGCGCCCGGGGCCAGCGGCCGGTCATGTCGGCAAGGGTGGCCTCGGCCCCGGTTTCGGCGGCAAAGCCCATGCCGCACAGGCCCTTGTCGGTGCCCATGACGAGGGTGGGGCCGAAAGGCCCGTCGAACCAGCCCCAGAAAATCGTCAGCCCGGCCCCGCCGCGGGCGTATTCGCCCGGCGTCATCGCCTCCCAGCGCAGGAACAGATCGTGCAGCCGCCCCGGCCCCGAAAGGCCCGAGGCATGCGCCGCCTCCAGCACGGTGAACCGCTCGGCCAGCAGCCGCCGCGCATGACCCAGCGCCAGATATTGCTGATAGCGTTTCGGCGACACCCCCACCCATTGCGAGAACAACCGCTGGAAATGCGCGCCGCTCATCCCCAGCCGCGCCGCCAGATCGTCCAGCGACACCCGCTCGCCACCGGCGGCGTCGATCTCGGCAATCGCCCGCGCCATGACCCCATAATGATATCCCCGCTCGTCCATGAGCCGCGCCCCTTCATCTTGCCGTCAAATACTCCGGGGGGTGAGCCCGGAACGGGCGAGGGGGGCTGGCCCCCCTCCCGGTCGCACCCTACCCTCCCGCCCCCGCCAGTTCGACCCGGAACCTGCGCAATCCCGTCTGGACGCCGCCCCGGCTTCGCGCCAAGGTGGCAGCGCCAACTGGACCCGGGTGCCCATGAGCCTGCTCATTTCCTTTGCCGCCCTCTTCGTCTCGGTGTTCCTGCTGCAACTGGGGCTGGGCGGCGTGGTGCCACTGGACGCGCTGTCGGGCACCCTGCTGGGCTTTACCGCCGAACAGATCGGTATCATGGGCTCGGCGCATTTCCTCGGGTTTTTCGTCGGTTGCTGGTGGGCGCCGCGCCTGATGGGCTCGGTCGGGCATTCGCGCGCCTTCGCCGCCTTCGCCGCCGCCGGGACCATCGGCATCATGGCGCATATGATGTGGGTCGATCCCTGGGCCTGGGCGGTGATGCGCATGGCCTCGGGCCTCGCTGTCGCCGGGTGCTACACGATCATCGAGGCCTGGCTGCAATCCAAAGTCACCAACGAGACCCGCGGCCGGGCGATGGGCGTCTACCGCGTCGTCGATGTCACCGGCAATCTGGGCGCGCAGGTGCTGATCGCCTTCCTGACCCCCGCCGCCTATGTCAGCTATAACCTGCTGGCGCTGTTCATGTGCGCGGCGCTGTTTCCGCTGCTGCTCAGCCGGGCCGAGGCGCCGCCCGCCGGCCCGGCGCCCCGCCTGCGCCCCAAACTGGCCTGGGACAAGTCGCCGCTGGGCGCGGTCGGCGTCGTGGTTTCAGGCATCACCGGGGCCGCGTTCCGCATGGTCGGCCCGCTCTATGGCCTCGCCGTCGGGCTCGAGGCCGACCGGATCGCCCTGTTTCTCAGCGCCTATGTGCTGGGCGGCGCCTTCGCGCAATTCCCGGTGGGCTGGATCGCCGACAAATTCGACCGCCGCCTGGTGCTGATCGGCATTTCCATCGCCTCGATCCTCGGCTGCGTGGCCATGGTGGCCGGGGCGCAGGGCAATATCGTCACGATCTTTCTGGCCGCCGGGTTCTTTGGCTTCACCACCTTTCCGATCTATTCGATCTCGACCGCGCATGCCCATGACTTTGCCGAACAGCACGAGCGCGTGGAACTCAGCGCCGCGCAGATGTTCCTCTATGCTGTGGGGGCCATCGCCAGCCCGGTGATCGCCTCGGCGCTGATCGCCGGTTTCGGCCCGGCGTCGATGTTCGTGTTCATCGCCCTGGCGCATGTATTGCTGATCGTCTTTGGCGTGATCCGCATGCGGGTCAACCGGGCGCCGGTCTCGCATACGCCCTATGTCTACACGCCCCGCACCTCGTTCCTGATCGGCCGGTTGCTCAGGCGCCGCGACGATTGACAGGCTTGCACCCGCGCCCGACCCGTTGCAAGGAACCCGCATGGCTGCGCAACTCGACTATCTCACGCTCAAGGAAATCTTCCGCCGCTTTCACGCGGTCGAACCCGAACCCCAGGGCGAGCTGGAGCATGTCAACGCCTATACCCTGCTGGTCGCCGTGGCGCTGTCGGCGCAGGCCACCGATGTCGGCGTGAACAAGGCAACGCGGGCGCTGTGGCCGATCGCCGACACGCCGCAAAAGATGCTGGCGCTGGGCGAAGAGGGTCTGATCCAGCACATCAAGACCATCGGTCTCTATCGCAACAAGGCGAAAAACGTCATCAAGCTGAGCCAGATCCTCGTCGATACCTATGGCGGCGAGGTGCCCTCGTCGCGCGCGGCGCTGGAATCGCTGCCCGGCGTCGGGCGCAAGACGGCGAATGTGGTGCTGAACATGTGGTGGCATGTGCCCGCACAGGCCGTGGACACCCACATCTTCCGCATCGGCAACCGCACCGGCATCTGCCCCGGCAAGGACGAGAAGGCGGTAGAACGCGCCATCGAGGACAATATTCCCGCCGAATACCAGCAACACGCGCATCACTGGCTGATCCTGCACGGCCGCTATGTCTGCAAGGCGCGCAAACCCAATTGTCCGGTCTGCCTGATCCGCGACCTGTGCCCCTATGAGGAGAAATCCCTGTGAAATCCTACCAAGTCGCCGGGATCGGCAACGCCATCGTCGATGTCATCAGCACCGTGGACGACCATTTTCTGGACCATATGGGCATCCGCAAGGGCATCATGCAATTGATCGAGCGCGAGCGCGCCGAAACCCTTTACGGCGCCATGCGCGACCGGCAGGAGGCCTCGGGCGGTTCGGTGTGCAACACCATCGCCGGCTGCGGCGCGCTGGGGCTGCGGACCGCGCTGGTGGGGCGGGTGCGCGACGACAGCCTGGGCCGGTTCTTCGCGCAGGATACCGAACGCACCGGCACCGCCTTTGTGAACCCGCCGGTGCAGGGCGGCGAATTGCCCACCTCGCGCTCGATGATCTTCGTCACGCCGGACGGCGAACGCTCGATGAATACCTATCTGGGCATCTCGGCCGAGGTCGGCCCCGATGACGTGGACCCGGCGGTGATGGCCAATACCGAGGTGCTGTTTCTTGAGGGGTATCTCTTTGACAAGAACAAGGGCAAGGATGCCTTCCTGAAAGCTGCCCGGGCCTGCCGCGGTGCAGGCGGGCGCGTCGGGATCGCGCTCAGCGATCCGTTCTGCGTCGATCGCCACCGCGCCGATTTTCGCCGTCTGGTGGCGAATGAAATGGATTACGTCATCGGCAACGAAAAGGAATGGACCTCGCTCTATCAGGTCAACGACCTCGACGAGGCGCTGGCGCTGGCCCAGAACGACTGCGGCATCGTCGTCTGCACCCGCTCGGGCGATCCGGTGGTGCTGATCCAGCATGGCCACCGCGTCGAGGCGCCGGTCCGTACCGTCACCCCGGTCGATGCCACCGGCGCCGGCGACCAGTTCGCTGCCGGGTTCCTGTATGGGCTGGTCACAGGCCATTCGCTGGAAACCTGCGGCCGCATGGGCAACATCGCCGCCGCCGAGGTGATCGGCCACATCGGCGCCCGCCCCCGCGCGAATGTGCTGGGGATGCTGCGCGCCGAGGGGCTGGCCTGACCGGCTAGAGGTGGTCGTACAGGGTCCAGCTCAGCAAGACCGCCCAGATCGCCGCGTAAAGCCCCGGCACAACCACATCGAACTTCATCCGCGTCGCGCGGAAAACCTTCAGCCGGGGGCGGCCAAAGAATTCCGCATTCACCCGGGCACGCAGCGCGGCGTCATTCACATAGCCATCCACGTCCGTCAGCGCCTCAAGATCGGCGATCCGCTCTTCGGACAGGCCGTTGTCCAACTGGAATTTATAGTAATCGACCACCTTGTGGCGCGCCCTGAGCGGCAGATGCCAGACGTAGACCAGATGGAACAGCCCGGCCAGCGCAACCAGCGCCATCACGATCACCGCCGCCAACCCGTCGCGCGATGACGTGGCAACCAGGGAACCGACGGTCAGAAAGAACGACTGGACTGTCACGCTCAGGCCGCGGTACTGCTGCACGTTGCCTTCATACACTTGCCAGGCAGTACGGGCTTTTTCGATCCGGCTGGGGTTCATCGTCTTGTCGCTCCGGTTGCCGGACCGGACGCTAGCACGCCACGCCCCGCTTGCAAGGGCGCCAGCCCCGCCCCATATCTTCGGTATCTGACGGAGGATGCAATGGGTTACGTCAAGACCGGGATCCTGATGGCCGTGATGACCGGCCTGTTTCTGGCCATGGGCTATGCCATCGGCGGCTCGGGCGGGGCGCTGATCGCCTTTGTCGTCGCCGCGGGCATGAACGCCTATGCCTACTGGAACTCCGACAAGGCGGTGCTGCGCATGCATAACGCCCGGCCGGTGGATGCCCATACCGCGCCAGACCTGCAGCAGATGGTCATGGATCTGGCCCGCAACGCCAATCTGCCGACACCGATGGTCTATATCATCGACAGCGACCAGCCCAACGCCTTCGCCACCGGCCGCAACCCCGACAACGCCGCCGTGGCCGTGTCCACCGGCCTGATGCAACGGCTGTCACGCGACGAGGTGGCGGCGGTGGTGGCCCACGAACTGGCGCATATCAGGAATTACGACACGCTCATCATGACCGTGACCGCCACCTTCGCCGGGGCGATTTCCATGCTGGCCAATTTCGCCATGTTCTTTCGCGGCGGCGACCGCGAACGCGCCAATCCGATCGCCATGATCGCCATGATGATCCTGGCGCCGCTGGCCGCGGGTCTGGTGCAGATGGCGGTGTCGCGCTCGCGCGAATACGAGGCCGACCGGATCGGCGCGCAGATCGTCGGACACCCGCTGTGGCTGGCCGATGCGCTGCGCAAGATCCAGTCCTATGCCGCCCGGATCGACAACGACACGGCAGAACGCAATCCGGCCTCGGCGCATCTGTTCATCATCAACCCGCTGCATGCCCATGCCCGCGACAGGCTGTTCTCGACCCACCCGGCGACCGAGAACCGCATCGCCGCACTGGAGGCCCTGGCGGCGCAAATGGGCCAGCCCCAGCGCCGGACACCGCCCGAGCGCAACCGGACATCGCACAGCGGGCCGTGGAGCTGACAGCGGCGAGGGCGCCGAAAGGCTCCCGCACGCCCTCGCGGATCAAAGATCCGCTCCTCCGTTTGGGCCGGGCGCCGCTGCGCGGCGCTTGGGGGGCGCTGCCCCCTCGCCCCCCGGGATATTTGCAGAGCAAAGAAAGGGCGTGCACCAATAAGCAAGCGGCGTGATCCAGGCCAGGACCACGCCGCCGTCTTCGCTCACGGTCATCGGCGTCCCCGCCTGTACCGTGGACTCAGGATGCCGCGTTAACCTTAACATCTGGTAAGCGGCCGCTCAATGCTCGACAAATATCCTGGGGGGTGAGGCGCGGAACGCGCCGAGGGGGGCTAGCCCCCCTGCCTTGCGTCCGCTTCTCCCAGTGTCGGCGCCGGGAGGGGCGAGCCGCAGCGTTCGCCGTCGAAAACGAAGGGCGAGCGCACGCCGGCATGGCCGCCAAAGTCCAGCGCCATGCCGCGGGCCTTGACCTGAGGGTCGGCAAAGACCTCGTCCATCGTGTTGATCGGCCCCGCCGGCACGCCCTCGGCCTCGCAGGCGGCCAGCAACCCGGCCTTGTGCCAGGTCAGCGTCGCCGCGGTCAGCGCCTCGGAGAGGGCGGCGCGGTTGGCCACCCGGTCGGCGTTGCGCCGATAGCGCGGATCGTCGATCAGCGCCTCCAGTTTCAGGATCCGGCACAGCCGGTGATATTGCCCGTCGTTGCCGGTGGCGATGATGAGATGGCCGTCGGCCACCTCGAACACCTGATAGGGGCCCAGATTGGGGTGCCAGTTGCCGGTGCGCCCCGGCGCCGCGCCGGTGGCGAGATAGTTCATCGCCTGATTGGCCATGACCGAGACCGCGCAATCCATCAGGCTGAGGTCCAGATGCGCGCCCAGCCCGGTGCGCCCGCGCTCGATCACCGCCGCCAGGATCGCCGTGGCCGAATAGACCCCGGTGAAGAGATCCGTCACCGCCACGCCGACGCGGTGCGGCTCGCCCTCGGCCGGGCCGGTGATCGACATCAGCCCCGACATGCCCTGGATGATGTAATCATAGCCCGCGCGATGGGCATAGGGCCCGTCCTGCCCGAAGCCGGTGATCGAGCAATAGATCAACCCGGGGAACTGCGCCTTGAGGCTGGGGTAATCCAGCCCGTATTTCGCCAGCCCGCCGACCTTGAAATTCTCGATCAGGATATCGGCATCCGCCAGCAGCGCCCTGACCTTGGCCTGCCCTTCGGCGGTGCGGAAATCGGCGACGACCGAGCGTTTGCCCCGGTTCGCCGCATGGAAATAGGCCGCGACGGGTGTGCCGTCGCGGTCGATGAACGGGGGGCCCCAGGCGCGGGTATCGTCGCCCTCGGGCGCCTCGACCTTGATCACCTCGGCACCCAGATCGGCCAGGGTCTGACCGGCCCATGGGCCGGCCAGAATGCGGGCCAGTTCGACAACGCGCAGGCCCGCGAGCGGTCTGGCGCTCATCCGGCGTTCAGCAGCGGGTCGAGGATCGCGCGGAATTCCTCGATGCTCATGTTCGAATAGGTCGTGCCGTTGATGACGAACGACGGCGTGCCCTGGATACCGTATTCGGTCGCGCCCTCCTGATAGACCTGCATCATGGCCATCGCCATGTCGCGGTCGGTCAGGCACTGGCCCAGTTGTTCGTCGTTCATCCCGGCGCGGCGGCCGATGCGGCGCAGGTTCTCGGCCACGGCGGCGCCGTCGTCGCCGCGCGCCCAGTCGCGCTGCTCATCGTAGATCATGTCGGTGATGCCGAAATAGCGCATCTCGCCGCCGCAGCGGGCGACCAGCCCGGCCCAGAGGCCATAGGCATCGAAATAGACCTCGCGGTAGATGAACCGCACGAGGCCGGTGTCGATGTATTCCGCCTTGAGCGTCGGCCAGACGTTGCTGTGGAACGCGGCGCAATGCGGGCAGGTGAACGAGGCGAATTCGATGATGGTGACGGCGGCATCGGCATTGCCCAGCGCCATTTCGGTCACGCGCGAGGTATCGACAGCCTGATCCGGCGTCTGCGCGTTCGCGGCGCCCGGCTGGATCAATGTCGTCCCCAGCGACGGCGGATTGCCCCCGTTCAGCGCAGTGTATCCGGCATAGGCGCCCACGGCGACCACGGCGGCGCCCCCTGAGAGCAATAGCGAGCGTCGGTTCATCGGTCTTCCTTTCCTTCGGCGTCGGACCGGGAGGGTCCGCGCTGGTTCTGCCTTGTCAGGACATGCGTTGCCAGCCGTTCCAGCGCGGCTTTCAGCCCGCTGTCGGCGACACCCTCGGTCAGCCCGGCCACCACGCCCTGGGCGCGGGTCAGGGCCTGAGGCGAGGGCGGGCGGATATTGGCGCCGTCAAAGGGGCGCTGCGCCTCGGCGAGGCCGGGGGCGAGAAATCCCTGCGCCGCCGTCTGGGTGACGCGGATGCGCGAGATCGCGGCATAGCCGTAGATCGCGTTCACCCGGGCGCGCAGTTTTTCCAGTTGCATCTGCACCAGCGGCGCCGCGGCGCCCGAGGCCAGCAGCGTCAGTGTCGCGCCCAGACCCTGCGGGGCATAGCTCACCTTGACCGGGCGGCACAGCGGGGCCAGATCGGGCCCGGCCACTTCGGGCCAATGGGTCAGCAGGCGGCTGATGGCAAAGCCGCGGCTTTCGCCCACCTTGCGGATCGGATCGCGCAGCAGCCCGCCGGCCGGTTCGAAACCACGCATCCGCCGGGCGCTTTTCGCGCGCGGGGCGTTCGGGGTATCGGCGGGGGCTTTCATCGGCGGAGCGTGCTTTCCTGCGGGTCCGGATTATTCTAGTGAGTTCCGCAGCCATGGCCAGAGGGCGCGCGGCAGGGAGCGTCAAGAATGCGTGACGAAATCGACGGGGCACAGGCGGCAGCGGCGCTGCTGCGCTGGTACGACCGCGAGGCGCGGGTGCTGCCCTGGCGCATCGGCCCCGCCGAACGCGCCGCCGGGCAGAGGCCCGATCCCTACCGCGTCTGGCTGAGCGAGGTGATGCTGCAGCAAACCACCGTCGCCAGCGTGAAGGGCTATTTCCGCCGGTTCACGGACCGTTGGCCCGATGTGCAGGCGCTGGCCGCCGCCGCAGATGCCGAGGTGATGGCCGAATGGGCGGGCCTTGGCTATTACGCCCGCGCCCGCAACCTGATCGCCTGCGCGCGTACCGTGGCGGCGCAGGGCGGCTTTCCCGATACGCTGGACGGGCTGCGCGCCCTGCCCGGCATCGGCGCCTATACGGCGGCCTCGGTGGCGGCCATCGCCTTTGACCGCAGCGAAACCGTGGTCGATGGCAATGTGGAACGCGTCGTGGCGCGGCTGTTCGCGCTGACCGACCCGCTGCCAAGGGCGAAACCGGCGCTGGCGCGGCTGGCCGCCCGGCTGACCCCGTTGCAACGCCCCGGCGATTTCGCGCAGGCGATGATGGATCTGGGCGCGACGGTCTGCACCCCGCGCAATCCGCGCTGCGGCGCCTGCCCGCTTGGCGGTTTCTGCGCGGCGCAGGCGCAGGGCATCGCCGCCACCCTGCCGCGCAAGACCGCCAAACCGCCCAAACCCACCCGCCGCGGCATCGCCTATGTGGCGCTGCGCAGCGACGGCGCCCCGCTGCTGGAAACCCGGCCGCCAAAGGGCCTGCTGGGCGGCATGCCGGGCTGGCCGGGCAGCGACTGGAGCGATGATCCGACCCCGGCTCCGCCGCTGCCCGCCGACTGGCGCCTGCTGCCGGGGCTGGTGAAACACACCTTCACCCATTTCCATCTGGAGCTGAGCGTCGCCCGCGCCCATGTCGGCGCCGATGCCGCACCGGCCAGCGGCGATTTCCGTGCCGGTTTCGATCCGTCAGCCCTGCCGACCCTGATGCGCAAGGTCTGGGACCATGCGACACGCGGCGATCTTTTCGCCGACGACGGCGTGGCATAGACTGCGCCCGCACAGGAGGTGCCCGATGCCTGACGCCCGCCCGCTTGGTTCCCTCGTCTCGGCCCTGCCCTTCTGGCTGTCGCTGGGCTTTGTCCCGCTGCTGGCACTCGGTGCGCTCTGGGGCGGCTGGTGGCTGGCGCTGGCGCCGCTCTATGCCTTCGGCCTGATCTCGATCATCGACTGGATCACCGGCCTGAACGAAGCCAACCCCGACACCGCGACCGCGCTGGACCAGCTCTTCTGGTATCGGCTGATCACGCTGATCTGGTTCCCGGTGCAGGTTGGGCTGATCTATGGCGGAATATGGTGGGTCACGCAGCGCGCCACCCTCGGCGGGATCGAGGTGCTGCTGCTGTTCTACGCGCTGGGTATCGCCACCGGCGGGGTCGGCATCGTCTATGCCCATGAACTGATGCACCAGAAAACCCGGCTGGAACGCGGGCTGGGCGATCTGTTGATGGCCACCACCCTCTACAGCCATTTCCGCAGCGAGCATCTGCGGGTGCATCACCTGTGGGTCGCCACGCCGCGCGATCCCGTCACGGCCCGCTATAACGAGGGGTTCTGGCACTTCTTCCTGCGCGTGCTGCATCAATGCCCGCGCTCGGCCTGGCGGGCCGAGGTGGCGATGCTGAAACGCGCCGGGAAATCGCCCTGGGACCGCACGAACCCGTTCTGGCGCTATGCCCTGCTGCAGGCCGCCTTTCTGCTGCTGGCTTACGGTGTCGGCGGCTGGTGGGGGGTGGGATTGTTCCTCTATCAGGCCCTGGTGGCGATCCTGATGCTGGAGCTGACCAATTACGTCGAGCATTACGGCCTGACCCGGCGCCATCTGGGCGAGGGGCGCTATGAACACGTCCTGCCGCGCCATTCGTGGAACGCCTCGCACCGGGCGTCGAACTGGCTGCTGATCAACCTGCAGCGCCATTCCGATCACCATTACAAACCCGACCGGCGCTTTCCCCTGCTGCAAACCTATGCCGAGGACGCGGCGCCGCAATTGCCGCTGGGCTATCCGGCGATGGTGGCCGTCGCGGCGATCCCGCCGCTGTGGCGACGGCTGATGAACCCGCGGGTGCGCGCCTGGCGGCGGCAATTCTATCCCGACATCGAGGATTGGTCAGCCTACAAGGCCGCCACCAACCCGATGCCGCGCGGGGCAGCCTGACGCTTCAACCCGTCGCCAGCGCGATCATCACCTCGGTACGCAGCCGGCCGGCCCCGTCAAAACCGGCGTCCCGCAGCACGGTCAGCATGCCAAGATAGGCGCCGCACAACTGCGGATCGGACGGGTCGTTGGCCACCACATGATCCAGCGCGCCGGGCGTGAGGCCCGCCCCGGTCATAGCGGCCTCCAGCCGCAGATAATCCATATCCTCGGCCGGCGGCACCCGGGGCGCCGCATGGCGATACGCCGACATGGTGGCGAACAGGCGGCCCATCATCGGCGCCAGATCCGGCGGCGTGCGGCGCGGATCTTCGGCAGGCAAGGCCTGCAGGCCGCGCGCCACCACCAGCGCGCAAGTCGCGGGCTCATCGGCGAAACGCTGGTAGAAACCGATCTGGTCGTCCAGCAGCGCGACGATTTCGGCCTCCGGCGCCGCAGCAAGGAACCGGGCCAGCGGCGCGCGAATGCCGCGGCCGGTTTCGGCCATCCTGATCAGCGTTTCATCGGTCACGCGGCCCGCCCCGGCGACGGCGACCAGCGCGGAACGCAGCGCCATCGCCTCGGCCGGAAAATAGGTGAACATCGCCTGATACACGCTGCGCGTCGGCTCCTGGCCCAGATGCAGGTCGATCAGGTCGGCGGGCGTCGGCCCGGTGGCGAAAACCACCGTGACCAGCGCCTTGGCACCCAGATAGCCCCCCGCAGCGAGGGCCAGCGTGCTGAGCGATCTGAGGAACTTCTTCATCGGGGCGGCTCCGGATTGGGGCTTTGATGCCCCCTTGTCACCGGTTCCGTGGCCTGCCGCTGTTCCGCAGGGAACCGCCTCAGCGTCTGCCGCGCAGCCAGCCCTTGCGCCAGAACCACCAGACCAGCCCCCCGGCGATCGCCGCCATGAAGCCCATGACCGCCGGATAGCCCCAGGGCCAGTGCAGTTCCGGCATCACATCGAAATTCATGCCGTAGATGCCGACGATGAAGGTCAGCGGGATGAAGATGGTGGCGATCAGGGTCAGCACCTGCATCACCTCGTTGATCCGGTTCGACTGGCTGGAGAGCAGGATTTCGACCAGGCCGGTGGTGATCTCGCGGTAGATGATGATCGTCTCGACCAGTTGCACGGTGTGGTCCTGACAATCGCGCAGATAGAGGCGGGTATTGTCGGAAAAGCGCGGCGAATCCTCGCGCAGCAGCGCCGCGACGACATCGCGCAGCGGCGCAACCGCGCTGCGCAGCGTCATCAGCGCCCGCTTGATGCGGTGGACATCGCCCATCTCGGCCTTGTCCGGGGCATAGATGACGGAATCCTCCAGCGCCTCCAGCCGCTCGCCGAGAGCCTCCAGTTCCGGAAAGAACGAGTCGATCACCGCGTCGATCAGCGCATAGCACAGGTAATCCGCGCCGCGCTGGCGCATCTGCCCCTGCGGGTTTCGCAGCCGAGCGCGGACCGGGTCAAACACATCGCCGGGGCGCTCCTGCAGGGTGACAACGAAGCCCTCGCCGAGAAAGATCGCTACCTGTTCCGTCGAAAAGCCGCCATCGGCCCGGTCGGGCATGCGCAGCACGATGAACTGATGCGCCTCGTATTCCTCGGATTTGGGCCGCTGGTGCAGGTTGACCGCATCTTCCATCGCCAGCGGGTGCAGGCCAAAGGTGCGGGCGATCCGTTGCAGCACCGCGGCGTCGCCCAGCCCGTCCACATCCAGCCACAGGACACTGCCCGGTTCGGGCGCCTCGAGGGTCGCCGACTCGGTCAGCCCGTCGGGCCGGAAGCGGATCGATGTCAACCGCGGCGCCCGGGCGGCGGGATCGACGCTGAGCGTGCCGGGCGCGGTGCCCGGCGGATTGCGGCGGCGGCGGTTATAGCGGGCGGGCTTGCTCATGGCCGGGCCGGTGCCTTCGAAAGCTGCACCGCCAGGATGCCCGCCATGATGATCGCCACGCCGAGGATGTCGATCAGCCCCAGCCCCTCGCCCAGCAGGGCGGCGGCGATGGCGACGCCGAAGAACGGGTTGAGGAAATGGAAGGTGGCGCCGCGGATCATGCCGATCCGCTGCACCAGCTTGAACCAGACCCAGGTGGCGGCGACGCCGGGGATCAGCGTGGTGTAGAGGAAGGCGAGGATCAGCCGCGGCGTCCAGTTGACCGCCAGCGTCTCGAAGGCCAGCGCCGGGCCGATCAGCGCGGCGGCGCCGATCAGCATCTGCAGCCCCACCACCGTCATGACGTTGCCGCCCGAGGAGGCGCCGCGCAGGGCCAGCGTCGCCACGGTCAGCGCCATCGCGGCGAGGACGCAGAGCGCGACGCCCAGCGGATCGAGGCCGCCGGTGAACCGCGCGCCCATGATCAGCACGACCCCGCCGAACCCGGCGACCAGCCCGGCGGCGGCCAGCGGCTTCAGCCGGTCGCCCAGAAACACGAACCCGGCCAGCGCCACCATCAGCGGCAGGGTCGAGGCGATGATGGCGGCGGCCGAGGCCTCGATCCACTGCATGGCGATGAAATTGAGGCCGAGATAGGCGGCGTTCTGGCAGAGGCCGAAGATGATCGTGGCGCGCCATTGGGACCGGGTCAGGCGCAGGGTCTCGCCCATCATCCGGGCCAGCCCGAGGGCGATCAGGCCCGAGACGAGGAACCGGGCGGAGAGGGCGAAAAGGGGCGGCGCGTCGGCGACGATCATGCGGGCCGAGGTGAAGGCCGAGGACCACATGAAGGCGAAGGCGAGGCCCATCAGGAGGGCTTTGAAATCCATGGGTGCTCCCGGACGGGCCCCGGGGGGTTCGGACGGGGCCCCGGTGACAGGGATACCGGGGATTCCGGGACAGGGAAAGGGGGTGTCCCACGATGGGACATCTGGCCCGGGTGAGGGATTTCAAGGGGTTGGGAAGGGGGATTCAGGATTTGGTAAGGTTTGGGGGTGGTGTTGGGGACTGCAGGGTGAACGGGCGCAAAGATTACTGCGCCACGATCCAATGCGACACATTCCAGGCGCACTCAGCCCCTTACCAAGTATCGATGGTCTTCACGATTGACACACCGATTCGCTCATGCGATCTATTTTTAATGCGTCGCAATCTATGCGTACAGTTGGTGAAGTTGACTTGGGTATTCCACTAGATGAAAATCAAGAGAAAGAGGAAGGCCGTCGAGCACCCGGGCGTAGGTGACTTGATTGCTACCGCAGGCGCTGAGCAGATTGGAATTGTCATGATGCGGCTGCACATTCCGAAGACAATTTCCGTGGCATTGTCTCTCCTGCCACGCGAGGACATAAACGCCAAAAGCGAACGGAGAAATGTCAATCAGGCCAGAACGATGCAGCTTGTCTTTGACAGCTGCTGGACGGAGCCGGTAAACAAATATTTCTCCAGAAGGCTCTATCGCTTCGATTTATTCACTTACGATGAGACTCCGAAGCACGACGGAAGCGTTGTTATTAGGGTATTCTCCAGAAACACCCATTATAGCTACGGGGCAGCTCACAGACGAATAGATTCCATCGAGATCAGCGGTCGCAATGTTTATACCGCACCTGGAATTTAGAAGGGCCAGCGCAAATGTTAAGAGAGATCGAAGATCGTACCGTTTGCTATATCGATCTAATGGGCTTTAGCGCGGCCGTGTCAGCCCGATCAAAAGAGCCAAACGGTTTAAGTGAAATCACGGCTCTATTGCGTAAGGCTGAGGCCCTAGTAAAGGGATATTCGGATGCCGACTTAAGATTTCAAAGTCTTTCAGATTCTATTTTCATCAGCACAGTCAATCGATCCCCCGATAATGTGCTGAGCCTGTTAACCTGCGCTCAGGATCTGTTTATTTTCTTTTTGACTGAAGGGTTCCTTGCTCGAGGCGGCATCGCTTCAGGGCCTTGTGTTTTCACCGAGAGTATCGTCTTAGGCGAACCAGTTGTTAGAGCCGTGAAGCTAGAGAGCCAAATTGCCGAGTACCCCAGAATAGTATTAAGCAAAGGGACTATGGACACGCTGTCGAGCCACCCATCACAAAGCTATATTAAAAAGCACATTGAGAGATCAGAAGATGGCCCTTACTGGGTTAATCCATTCTCGCTTCTATTTGAGCTGCTGATAGATGCGGATTCGCATTGGAAAGAGGAAGCCGTAAAGGGGGAAAGCGGCGGTGAGCGGTATAATAGCAGAGGTGAGTTAATAAAAAAGGTGAACTTAATAAGTGAATTTATCTCAACTAATCTTTACTCACTGCAAGAGGACAGAAAGAGCTACTCATATCATTTCTGGATTTCAAAGCAGTACCGGCGAAAACTATGTGAGGCAGCTTTGGTTGTCGGAACAGAGTTGAAAAATCCCCAATTTTCGGCGTGATCCCCCTCACCTCCCCTCCTGAAACCACCGCTCCACCACGTCGAGGATGTCGTCGACGATCTCGGGGTGCTCGGCGTGGCGGGCGTCGATGCGGATCAGCCAGCCGGTGGGGGTCCATTCGCGGCGGAGCGTGATGCCGGAGGAGAGGCGCAGCAGGCGGCGGGGGCGGCCGGGGCGGGGGTGGGCGGTGTCGGGGCTGTCGGGGGCGAGGATGGCCTCGGCGATGGCGGGGAGGAGGGCGCGCCATTGGGCCTCGGGGCCGGCGCGGCGCAGGGGGCGCAGGGTTTCCAGCATGACCTCGCCCAGACCGGCGCGCAGCGCGGCGGCGAGGCGGTCCATGCGGGCGGAGGACAGGCCGACAGGCGCGGCCAGCGCACCGTCCAGCGCCTCGACCACCCGGGCGAAACCGCGCAGCCGCGAGCGAGCCTGACGGCTGAGCGCGGGATAAAGGGCATCGACGGCGGAGTCGATCCCGGGAAAGAGGCCGAGTTGCAGGGTCTGGCGGATCAGCGCGCCCTTTTCCCAAGGGGTAATCTGGGCGCGGATCTCGTTCTCGCTGACCATGAGGGCGAGGGCCTGCGGCAGGTCGGCGGGCTGGCGGATGATGCAGGGAATGGTGGCGAATTCCTCGGGCCGGGTGCGGGCGAGGCGCTGGAAACAGGTGAGCCGCCGGAACCCCGAGACGAGACCCCAGGGCAGCGGGCCATCGATGGGAAAGACCTCGACCGGCTGGCGCAACCCCTCGGCGGCGATGGAGGCCTGGAGGGTGTCGAGGGCCTCGGGATCGAAGGCGAGGCGGTCGCGCGGCAGGGCGTGCGGGTCGATCCGGTCGAGCGGCAGGAAGGTGACGGGCATGGCGGCTCCTTTCGCGCGACAGGAGGCCATGCCGGGGTTGAGGGGGCCCGAAGGCGGCGCGCGGTGGATCAGCGCGGCAGGGCGCGCCAGGCGTTGAGGCCGCCGTCGATGAAGCGCACGTTGCTATAGCCCATGCCCTGCAGCGCGGCGGCCGAGAGGGCGCCGCGGTTGACGGCGTTGCAATAGCACAGGATCGGCGTGGCGGGATCGGGGATCAGCGCCTCGACATTCATCTCCAGCTTGCCGCGGCTGAGGTGGAGCGAGCCGGGGATATGCCCGGCGGCGTGTTCATCGGGGTCGCGGATGTCGAGGGCGACGGAACCGGCGGCGAGCAGAGCATCGACCTGGTCGGCGGGCACACCGCTGACGCGGCTGCGGGCGGTATCGGCGAGTGCCTGGAACTTGGGGGAATAGGCCATGGGAATCTCCGGTTGCGGGTTGGAGAACAGCTAGGCGGGGATGGGGTGGCGGGCAAGGGATATATTCAGTTTACGTTATATGTTTTCTGCGGCGGGTGGTCGCAGGGGCGATCAGGCCCTGCGCGCGACGAAGCGCGGGCCAAGTGGTCGATGGTGGTGCCCATCCGTCGTGAAAGCCCGGATCCGCGGGCTTGCGGCAATCGGCGGCGTTCTTGTGCATCGCGCGGCAGGAATAGCGCCTGCCACCGGCTTTGGCGGTGACGATCGCGGTCAGCGCCTGCCAGGGTTCGGCCGGGCGCCAGCCCTCGGCCAAGGCGGTGGTCCAGACCAGCCGCTGCTGAGGCACGATGTCGAGAAAGCAGCCCTCGAACTGGGGCTGGAAATCGCCGGTTTCCTCGCGCATCCGGGTTTCAAAACCGCCGCCGGGGCGCAGGTCCAGCTTGACGATCTGGCATTCGATCAGATCGGGAATCCACCATTGCGCCAGAGTTTCGGGCTGCAACCGGCAGGACCGCACGCGGCCGGTCCTATCGGTGGCGATCCGCCTGCATTCTTCCAGCACGCGCAGATGTTTCGGAAAGGCGGGCAGCCCCCGGCGCGAGGCGGTTGATGACCGCCCGTCGGGTCGGGTCTGCGAGCGCGTGAAAGGCGCTGTCGAGGGCGGCGTGACAGGTTTCGATCGGGTGAACCACGACCGCAAGGCACGTCAGGCACTATGGCCGGTGGCCCCCCGAACCGGCAGCCCGCCATGCAAAAGGCCGCCCCTTTCGGAGCGGCCCCGTAGCGCGCGCGTCGGCCTGTGTCAGGCGACGGCGTCCTTGAGCGCCTTGGCGATCGTGACCTTGACGGCGCGGTCGGCCGGTTTGGTCAGGGTCTCGCCGGTGGCGGGGTTGCGGACTTCGCGCTCGGGGCGGGCGCGGCAGGCGACCTTGCCGATACCGGGCAGCGTGACCGACCCGCCGTTGGCGATCTCGGCGGCGACGATCGAGGCCAGACCGTCCAGCGCAGCGCCGGCGGTTTTCTTGTCGGCGCCCATCTGCTCGGCGAGGGTAGCAACGAGTTGGGTCTTGGTCATCGGTTTGTTCATGGTGGCTCTCCATTGGTCAAGCGGGCGGGCGCAGGGCCGGGCCCAGCGCGCATGGTGCAGCGCGTCTACCGACAACGCGGGCCTCAGGCAATCGCAAAGGCACGCCGGACGGCGTGAAAACGCCGAAACACAGGGCAATGACGCCGGGGAAACCCGGTCAGAGGAAGGCTGTCTCGTCGAAGCTGCGCAGCTTGCGCGAATGGATGCGGTCCAGCGGCATCTCGCGCAGGCGTTCCATGGCGCGCACGCCGATCAGCAAATGCCGCGCCACCTGCGTCTTGTAGAAGGTCGAGGCCATGCCCGGCAGCTTCAGTTCGCCATGCAGCGGCTTGTCGGAAACGCACAGCAGCGTGCCATAGGGCACCCGGAAGCGGAATCCATTGGCGGCGATGGTGGCGCTTTCCATATCCAGCGCGATGGCCCGCGACTGGCTGAGCCGGTGAACCGGGCCGGATTGGTCCCGCAATTCCCAATTGCGGTTGTCGATGGTGGCGACGGTGCCGGTGCGCATGATCTTTTTCAGCTCATAGCCGGTGAGCTGGGTGATTTCGGCGACGGCCTCCTGCAGGGCGATCTGGATTTCGGCCAGCGCCGGGATCGGCACCCAGACCGGCAGATCCTCGTTCAGGACGTTGTCTTCGCGCAGATAGGCATGGGCCAGCACGAAATCGCCCAGCGATTGCGAATTCCTGAGGCCCGCGCAATGGCCGACCATCAGCCAGGCATGCGGCCGCAGCACGGCGATATGGTCGGTCGCCGTCTTGGCGTTCGAGGGGCCGACGCCGATATTCACCAGCGACACCCCCTGCCCGCCCGGGCGTTTGAGGTGATAGGCCGGCATCTGCGGCAGCCGGGTCAGATGCGGGATGACGCCGCGCGCATCGGTGATGATCTCGTTCCCGGGGGCGACAAAGGCGGTATAGCCGCTGGCGGGATCGGCCAGCACCTGACGGGCATAGGCCTCGAATTCATCGACATAGAACTGATAGTTGGTGAACAGGACGTGGTTCTGGAAATGCTCAGGGTCTGTCGCCGTGTAATGCGCCAGCCGCGCCAGCGAATAATCGACGCGCTGCGCGGTGAACGGCGCCAGCGGCACCGAGCCGTCGGCGTTGCGCACGCCCTCGCCATTGACGATGTCGTCGTTGGTGATGCTGAGATCGGGCACGTCGAACACGTCGCGCAGGGTAAAGGCCAGTTCGCCGCTGATCGCCACGTCATCGCGCCCGGCCATGGCGAAATGCAGCGGGATCGGCGTGTCGGAATAGCCGACCATCACCGGCTGGCCGTGGTTTTTCAGCAAAAGTTCGATCTGCTGTTCGAGATAATTGCGAAACAGGTCGGGCCGGGTGATCGAGGTGGCATAGGTGCCCGGTTCGGGCACATAGCCAAAGGCCAGCCGGCTGTCGGGCAGATCGTAGGTCGTCGTGGTCAGCCGCAGTTCGGGATAGAACGCCCGGTAGCGCGCCATCGGCAGCCCGTCGGCCACCACCTTGCGGAAACTGGCGGCGAGGAAATCGGTGGCGCTGGTATAGAGCGCCTGCAGATGCGCCACCGCCTGCCCGGCGTCGGAAAAGGCGCGCGGTTCCGCGCCCGGGGCGGTTTCAACGGGAAGCAAGCGGGTCGGTTTCATGCGGGTCTCGTTTCTTGTCGGTGGCCCCTTCCCTGCCGCAGGGTTGCGGCGGGCGTATGACGTCGCTGATCGGGGGAAAGGGGCTGCATACGCCAAGATGACGTCGAAAGCGGGGGCAAACAAGAGGGGTCGCGCGGGGTCAACGGGTGGTCGCGGCGCGGCGATCACGCCAATGTGGCGCAGAAACCGCAAGACAGTGGCAGATTTGCGACGGTGCAAAGATACGTCACTGGCCGAAAACTATCGGGTGTACCTGAGACGTTTGTTGAAACGCGGCCGCGGAGGGTGTTTGCTGCGTGCTTAATAATTCCCTTGAAAGATAGAATCATGACCAAAATGCGCAATGTTCTTTTTACGAGTGCGCTGTCGGTTGCGACGCTCGGTTTCGCGTCGGGTGCGGCTCTGGCCTCGGGCCCGGTGCCCTATGTCGAACCGCAAGTCGTGACGGTTGCGCCGCAGGTACAGGCCTATTCCTGGGCCGGCTTCTACGGCGGTCTGAGCTATTCCCGCGTCACCGGCGGCGTCACCGCCAACACCGCGGGCCCGCTGCCGGACTTCGTGGGTGACAACGGCGCTGGCGCCTTTGTTGGCTACAACTGGCAGAGCGGCGGCTTCGTGTTCGGTGGCGAACTCAGCTATATCGACTTCACCACGCCGCTGGTCGGGTTTCCGGCCGCATCCCAACAGAACGCTCTCGAACTGCGCGCGCGCGCCGGTTATGCCTTTGACCGTGTGATGGTCTACGGCTTTGTCGGTGCAGCCCGCTCGCGGATCGTCGAGGGCGCGGTCACGCTCAACCAGACCGGCGTCTCGTATGGCCTTGGCGTTCAGGCGCTGGTCACGCGCAACATGTTCGTCGGCCTCGAGCTGGCCCGCCGCGATGTCGAGGGAACGGCGCTTGGCCAGACCGTCAGCTCGGACATCGACACCGTGTCGCTGCGCGTCGGCTTCCAGTTCTGACGACCGCTCACCGCTGAACAGACAGCCGCGCCCCAAGGGCGCGGCTGTTTGCGTTGGGGGGATGTCACGCCCGCTTGGCGCCGATCCGGGCGACGCCAAGGGCGTCCAGCACCTTGGCTTCGATGTCGGCGGCGGTCAGGTGGGCGGTTTCGTACATCTGATCGGGCGAGGCCTGGTCGATGAAGATGTCGGGCAGCACCATCGAGCGGAATTTCAGGCCGGTGTCGAACACGCCCGCCTCGGCCAGCAATTGCGCGACATGGCTGCCGAAGCCGCCCACCGCGCCTTCCTCGATGGTGATGAGCGCCTCATGCGTGGCGGCCAGTTGCAGGATCAGCGCGCGGTCGAGCGGCTTGGCAAAGCGGGCGTCGGCGACGGTGGGGCTGATGCCGCGCGCATCCAGCGCCTCGGCGGCCTTCATCACCTCGGCGAGGCGGGTGCCGAAGGACAGGATCGCCACGCGCTGCCCCTCGCGGATCAGGCGGCCCTTGCCGATTTCCAGCGCAATGCCGCGTTCGGGCATCTCGACGCCCACCCCCTCGCCGCGCGGAAAGCGAAAGGCGATGGGGCCGCTGTCATGCGCGGCGGCGGTGGCGACCATATGCACCAGTTCGGCCTCATCCGCGGCGGCCATGACCACGAAGCCGGGCAGGTTGGCGAGATACGCCACATCGAAACTGCCCGCATGGGTGGCGCCATCGGCGCCGACCAGCCCGGCGCGGTCGATGGCAAAGCGGACGGGCAGGCCCTGCAGCGCCACGTCATGCACCACCTGGTCATAGCCGCGCTGCAGGAAGGTGGAATACATGGTGCAGAAGGGTTTCAGCCCCCCGGCCGCCAGCGCGGCGCAGAAGGTGACACCGTGCTGTTCGGCGATGCCGACATCAAAGCAGCGGTCCGGAAAGCGTTCGGCGAACAGGTTGAGGCCGGTGCCATCGGGCATGGCGGCGGTGACTGCGACGATCTTGTCGTCGCGCTGCGCCTCGGCGATCAGCGATTGCGCAAAGACCTTGGTATAGCTGGGCGCATTCGACGGCGCCTTGTGCTGCTTGCCGGTCAGCACGTCGAATTTCGCCGTGGCATGGCCTTTGTCATCGGCCAGTTCGGCCGGGCGATAGCCCTTGCCCTTCTTGGTCAGCACATGGATCAGCATCGGCCCGGTGGCGCGGTCATGCACGGTACGCAGCACGGCCAGCAGCGCGTCCATGTCATGGCCATCGACGGGGCCGACGTATTTGAAGCCCAGTTCCTCGAACAGGGTGCCGCCGACGGTCAGATGCTTGAGCATGTCCTTGGCGCGGTGGGCGGCGTCTTGCAGCGGCGGCGGCAGGAAGCCCAGCGCGCCCTTGGCGGCGGCTTTCAGATCCTGCAGCGGTTTTTCGGCGTAAAGCCGCGACAGATAGGACGACAGCGCGCCGGTGGGCGGGGCGATCGACATTTCGTTGTCGTTGAGGATGACGAACAGCCGCTTGCCCAGATGGCCCGCGTTGTTCATCGCCTCGAACGCCATGCCGGCCGACATGGAGCCGTCGCCGATCACGGCGATGGCGTCGCCCAGCGCCGGATCGGGGGCGCCGCCCAGATCATGCGCCACCTTGAAGCCCAGCGCGGCCGAGATCGAGGTCGAGGAATGCGCGGCGCCGAACGGGTCGTAGGGGGATTCCGTGCGCTTGGTGAAGCCCGAGAGCCCGTCCTTCATGCGCAGTGTGCGGATGCGATCACGGCGCCCGGTCAGGATCTTGTGCGGATAGGATTGGTGCGAGACGTCCCAGATCAGCCGGTCGCGCGGCGTGTCGAACACGGCATGCAGCGCCACGGTCAGTTCCACCACCCCCAGCCCGGCGCCCAGATGGCCGCCGGTTTCCGACACGGCGCTGATCGTCTCGGCGCGCAATTCGTCGGCGACCTGTTTGAGCTGCGCATCCGAGAGGCGCTTGAGGTCGGCAGGGCTTTGCACGCGGTCAAGGAGCGGCGTGGCGGGGCGGTTGGACATGGGCGCTCCTGGCTACTTGTCGCGGCTGATAACGAAACGCGCCGCCTCGCGCAAGGAATCGGCCTGCGCGCCGTAGGGTGCCAGAGCGTCGCAGGCCTGGGAAATCAAACCTGCGGCACGGCCGCGGGCCGGTTCCAGCCCCAGCAGCGACACGAAGGTCGCCTTGCCCGCCTGTGCATCCTTTTGCAGCCGCTTGCCCGCCGTCGCCGCATCGCCCTCGCAATCGAGGATGTCGTCGGCGATCTGGAAGGCAAGGCCCAGCGCCTGCGCATAGGCGGCCAGCGGCGCCGGGTCGGCCCCGGCCAGCACCGGGCCGACGGTGCAGGACCATTGGAACAACGCGCCGGTCTTGCCCTGCTGCAGATCGGTGATCTGCGCCAGCGTCAGGGGCGCGGCGGCGGTTTCGGCCTCGATATCCAGCGCCTGGCCCAGCACCATCCCCGCCGCCCCGGCCGCCTGCGCCAGAGCCGCGGTCAGCGGCGCCGAGCCGGTCTGCGCGCAAAGCTGGAAGGCCAGCGATTGCAGCGCATCACCGGCGAGGATCGCCGTGGCCTCGTCATAGGCGATATGCACGGTGGGGCGGCCCCGGCGCAGATCGTCGTCATCCATGGCGGGCAGGTCGTCATGCACCAGCGAATAGGCGTGCATCGCCTCGATGGCGGCGGCAGCGGTCAGCGCGGTGTCGCGCCCGATGCCATGCAGGGCGCCGCTTTCCAGCACCAGATAGCCGCGCAGCCCCTTGCCGCCCTGCAGCGCATGACCCATGGCCTGGCGCACCCGGCTGGGCGGCAGCAGCGCCAGCGCCTGCGCCAGCCGCGCGCCGACCTGCGTGGCGGCGGCATCGAGGGCCTGCGGGACGCTCATGGCGCGTCGAAGGGAACAGTGCCGTTCGGCTGGCCGTTTTCGGCCAGGGTGATCTGCTCGATCCGGGCCTGCGCCTGCGCCAGCCGCGCCTCGCAATGCTTTTTTAGCTCGGCGCCGCGCTCATAGATGGCGATGGATTGCTCCAGCTCGACGTTGCCGGATTCCAGCTTGCCCACCACCTGCTCCAGCTCGCGCAGGGCTTCCTCAAACGACATCTCGGCAACCGGCTTCATGCGCCCCGCTCCATCAACACCTGGACATGCGCGGCGGTCGAGGCCGCCAGCGCGTCGAGGTTATAGCCGCCTTCCAGCGCGCTGACCACCCGGCCCCCGGCATGGGCATCGGCCAGATCGCAGATGCGGTGGGTGATCCAGGCGAAATCATCCTCGGTCAGGGCGAGTTCGGCCAGGGGATCGGCGACATGGGCGTCGAAACCGGCGGAAATCAGGATCAGGTCGGGGGCGAAATCGGCGACACGGGGAAAGACCATGCTCTCCCAGGCCTGACGGAATTCGGGGCCACGGGTGCCCGGCGCCAGCGGCAGGTTGAGGATGTTGCCATGCGGGCCGGTTTCCTCGGCGCGGCCGGTGCCGGGCCAGAGCGGAAACTGGTGGCTGGAGACGAACAGCGCGCGCGGCTCGTGCCAGAGCAGATCCTGCGTGCCGTTGCCGTGGTGCACGTCGAAATCCAGCACGGCGACGCGCGACAGGCCGTGATGATCCAGCGCGCGCTTCGCGGCGATGGCGATATTGCCGAACAGGCAGAACCCCATCGGCGTGGCGGTTTCGGCATGGTGGCCGGGCGGGCGGATGGCGGCAAAGGCATTGGCCGCCTGCCCCGCCACGACGGTATCGAGCGCGGCCAGCAGGGCGCCGAGGCCGTTCAGCGCGGCGTCCCAACTGCCGGGCGAGACCCAGGTATCGGCGTCGAGCTGATGCGCGCCCGCGGCCGGGATCGCCGCGCGGATGCGGTCGATATAGGCCTGCGGATGACAGCGCAGCAGCTCGGACAGCGGCGCGGGCGGCGCCGGGCGCCGGTCGAGCCCGGCGAATTCGGGCGCCTCGAGCGCCCTGAGGATCGCCCGGAGCCGGTCCACCCGCTCGGGGTGCCCGTTCGGGGTGAGATGGGTCAGACAGGCGGGATCGGTGAAGAAGGCGGTGCTCATGGCGCGAGGCTAGCCGCTGGACCGGGGCGGTTCAAGGGAGGGCGCGGCTCCGGGGCATCGAACCCCGGAGCCGCGCGCGGGCTGCCGCCCGCACCCGCTTCAAGGGGAGAGCACGCTCCCCCCTTGAAAATCCCCCCGTGGATATTTTCAGAGCAAAGACAGGCATGGTTAACCGCCCGTTAACGCCGCCCTCTTTGCTCTGGAAATATCCCGGGGGGAATCGCGGCTTGCCGCGATGGGGGGCTGGCCCCCCCTACCCGGCCAGAATCATCGCTGCGGCCTTTTCGGCGATCATCAACGTCGGCGCGTTGGTATTGCCCGAGGGAATCGTCGGCATCACCGAGGCATCGACCACCCGCAGCCCCTGTACCCCGTTGACCCGCAGGTCCGGCCCGACCACGGCGCGCGGGTCGGTGCCCATGCGGCAGGTACCGACCGGGTGGAAGATGGTGGTGCCGATGGCCCCGGCGGCGGCGATCAGGTCGGCTTCGGATTGCGCCTGCGGGCCGGGGCGGAATTCCTCGGGCCGGTATTTCGCCAGCGCCGGGGCCTGCATGATCCGGCGGGTCAGGCGGATGGCGGCGGCGGCGATGCGGCGGTCGCTGTCGGCGCTGAGGTAATTGGGGGCGATGCGCGGCGCCAGCATCGGGTCGGGCGCGGCGATACGGACATGGCCGCGGCTGTCGGGGCGCAGGTGGCAGACCGAGGCGGTGATCGCCGGGAAGCGGTGTGGCGGCTGGCCGAAGGCATCGAGGCTGAGCGGCTGGACGTGGTATTCCAGATCGGCGCGGTCGGCATCGGGGCCCGAGCGGGCGAAGGCGCCCAGTTGACTGGGCGCCATCGACATCGGGCCCGAGCGTTTCAGCGCGTATTCGGCGGCGATCATCGCCTTGCCGAACAGCGAATTGGCCATGGTGTTCAGCGTTCTGGCGCCTGTCACCTTATAGGCGAGGCGCAGTTGCAGGTGGTCTTGCAGGTTCTCGCCACTATCGCAATCGTGGCGCGGGTTGATGCCCAGCGCCTGCAGCCGCGCCGCCGGGCCGATCCCCGCCAGTTGCAGCAATTGCGGCGAGCCGATGGCCCCGGCGCAGAGGATCACCTCGGCGCTTGCATGGGCCTCGACCGGGTGGCCGTCGCGCAGATAGCGGATGCCGGTGCAGCGGGGGCCGTCGAACAGCAGCGCCTGGGCGTGCGCCTGGGTGTGGATCGCCAGATTGGCGCGGTTGGCCGGACGCAGGAAGGCCTTGGCCGAGTTCCAGCGCCAGCCCGACCGCTGGTTCACCTTGAAATACCCCACCCCTTCGTTGTCGCCGGTGTTGAAATCGGTCGTGGCCGGGATGCCGGATTCCTGCGCCGCCCTGGCCCAATCATCGAGGATCTGCCAGCGCAGGCGCTGGTTCTCGACGCGCCATTCGCCGCCGGTGCCATGCGCCGCGCCGGGATCGCCCGCGGCGTAATCCTCATGCTGTTTGAAAAACGGCAGCACGTCGTCCCAGCCCCAGCCGGTGTTGCCCATCTGGCGCCACTGGTCGTAATCGGCGGCCTGACCGCGCAGGTAGAGCATGCCGTTGATCGACGAGCAGCCACCCAGCACCTTGCCGCGGGGATAGAGCAGGCTGCGCCCGCCCAGCCCCGGCTCGGATTCGGTCCGCAGGCGCCAGTCGGTGCGGGGGTTGTCGATGCAATAGAGGTAGCCGACCGGCACATGCACCCAGAGATAATTGGCGCTGCCCCCCGCTTCCAGCAGCAGGACGCGGTGGCGGGCGGCCAGCCGGTTGGCCAGCAGCGCCCCGGCGCTGCCTGCGCCGACGATGATGTAATCCCAATCGGCCATGCTGTCCCCCGCCACTGCCCCGGCCAAGTGTAGCAGCGGGCGATTCGCGCGCAATGCGCGGCGCGCGGTGGCGGGGTGCCGATCTTGCGGCGCGCAAAGCCGCCGATACCAGCCCTAGCGATTGTCGAATCATCGCATTTTTGCTAAGAATAACGACAGCTTATAACGCGTTGTTAAGACGGCCCGCCAAGGGCCGCATTCCGGAATGAGGCCCGAATGAAACATCTTCTGTGCGCTGCCGCTCTGGCGGTCGCTTCGCTTGCCCCGGTTGCCGCCTATGCGGGCCCGGTCGAAAACGCCTGCAATGCGTCGGAGCGCCGTCAGGCCAACCGCGAGCTGTGCCGCTGTATCGATTCCGCCGCCCGCCAGACGCTGACCCGGTCCGAACAGCGCCGCGCCGCGCGGTTCTTCACCAACCCCGACGAGGCGCAGGAAGTCCGCATGTCGCCGTCGCGCGGCGATAACGAATTCTGGGCCCGCTACCGCGCCTTTGGCGCCGCTGCCGAGCAGCTCTGCACCGGCCGTTAGGTCTGCTTTTCGGCCACCCGGGCCCGCCACAGCGTGAACAGCCCGGCGCAGACGACAATCGCCGCCCCGATGGCCACATTGGGGCGCAGCGTTTCGTTGAAGATGGTGATGCCGATGGTGCTGGCGAACACCAGTTGCAGATAGGCGAAGGGCTGGATGGCGCTGGCCTCGGCCACCTCATAGGCGCGGATCAGCAGGAAATGGCTGCCCGCCGAGGTGAGGCACAAGAGCCCCATCCACAGCCAGTCGCTGCCGGTCATCGGCTCCCAGAACCAGACGCCCACGGCGGTGGTGACGACCGCGCCGACCACGCCGGTCCAGAAAAAGCTGACGGCGGCGGAATCGTAGCGGGCAACGTAGCGGGTCAGCAGCCCGTAGAGCGCGAACATGAAGGCAGCGAGCAGCGGCACCAGCGCCCCGACGCGGAACACGCCGACGCCCGGTTCCAGGATCACCAGCACCCCGGCAAAGCCGATGCCGATGGCCACCCAGCGGCGCCAGCCGACCCGTTCGCCCAGCACCGGACCGGACAGCGCCGCGATCAGCAGCGGATAGGTGGCAAAGACCGCGTGGCTTTCCACCAGCCCCAGCAGCACGAAGGCAGCGACCGCGACGAGGATCTCCAGCGCCAGCAGCAGGGCGCGAAAGCCCTGCACCCGGGGCGTGCCGGACCGCGCGGCGTTGCGCAGCCCGCCTGCCATGCGGCTGGCGAGGATGATGACGAAGGTGGCAAAGAACCAGTAGCGGATCATGATGATCATGAACACGTTGTATTCGCCGGCGAGGTGGCGCGAGACGCCATCCTGAATGGCGAAGATCAGCGTGACCGCGATCATCAGCCAGATGCCGAGCGTGGTGTTCTGATGGCTTTTCATGCGGGCATCCTGCCGGTGGTCATGTGCTTCTTGCGCCCGAAGCCGGGTTGGCGGGTGACGGCGAAACCCGCCGCCTCGAGCGCGCGCCGGACGTGCCCGGCGGCGGTATAGGTGGCCAGCGTGCCGCCCGGCGCGGTATGCGCGGCGACCTGCTGCAGCAGCGCCGCGTCCCAGAGTTCCGGGTTGCGGGCGGGGGCAAAGCCGTCGAGGAACCAGGCGTCGGCGCGGCCCTGCCAGGGCGGCAGGGTCTGGCGGGCGTCGCCGATGTGGATGTCGGCCTGGATGCCGGGCAGCGACAGGCGGCGCAGCGGGCCGGTGGCTGCCGCCCATTGCGCGATCAGGCTGTCGGTCTGCGGCAGGTGAAACGGTTCCAGCGCGCGGGCCATATCGGCGGGGGCCATCGGAAAGGCCTCGAACGAGGTAAACCGCAGGGCGGCCGGGCCCTGATCCGCCGGGGGCCAGATCTGCGCCAGCGCCAGCAGGTTCAGGCCGGTGCCAAAGCCCAGTTCGGCGACGTGAAAGCCCGCCGACAGGCGATCCGGCAACCCGTTCCCGGCCAGAAAGACATGCCGCGTCTCATCGAGCCCGCCGGTGAAATACGGGTCGTCGAAGGCGGTGGCGACCGGGGTTCCGGTCTCTGTCCAGGTCAGCTCGGGATGGTTCATTCGCGTGTTAACGGTTACAACCCGTCGAGCTATACGCGCTGCACGGGGAAAGGCAATGGCAAGCATCACGGTCATGGGGGCGGGGATTCTGGGCCTCGGCGCGGCCTGGGCGATGGCGCGGCGCGGCGCCCGCGTGCGGCTGATCGAGGCGGTGCGGGTCGGCGCCGGGTCTTCGGGCGGGGTGGTCGGCGCGCTGGCGCCGCATGTGCCCGAGCAGTGGAATGCCACGAAAGCGTTCCAGTTCGACAGTCTGATGATGGCCGGGGATTTCTGGCGCGAGGTGGCGTCGGAGGGCGGGATCGACCCGGGCTATCTGCGATCGGGCCGGGTGCAGCCGCTGGCGGACGAGGCGGCGGTGGAGCGGGCCGTGCAGCGCGGGATCGCGGCGCGGGAACTGTGGCAGGGGCGGGCCGAATGGCGGGTGGCGCCGGCGGGGTCGCTGCCCGGGCTGCGGATCGGCGCGGCCAGCGGGCTGGTGGTGCAGGATACGCTGACCGCACGGCTGAGCCCGCGGCGCGCGGCGGCGGCGCTGGTGGCGGCGCTGGCCAGCAAGGGTGTCGCGGTCGAGATCGGCCGGCAGGCGCCCGACGGGGTGGTGCTGTGGGCGACCGGGGTGGCGGGGCTGCACGATCTGGGGGCCGATCTGGGCCGGACGATGGGCGGCGGCGTCAAGGGGCAGGCGGCGCTGATGCGGGCGGATTTCCGCGACGCGCCGCAGGTGTTCGCCGAGGGGCTGCATGTGGTGCCGCATGCGGACGGGACGGTGGCGATCGGCTCGACCAGCGAGCGGGAATTCGCCACGCCGGACGGGACGGACGCGCAGTTGGAGGCGCTGATCGGCCGGGCGCGGGCGCTGTGCCCGGATCTGGGCGCCGCACCGGTGCTGGAGCGTTGGGCCGGGGTCAGGCCGCGCAGCCCGTCGCGGGCGCCGATGCTGGGGGAATGGCCCGGGCGGCCGGGGCATTTCGTGCTGAACGGCGGGTTCAAGATCGGCTTTGGCATGGCGCCGCGGCTGGCCGAGCTGACGGCCGATCTGATCCTCGACGGCGAGGACCGGGTGCCCGAGGGGTTCCGGGTGGCGGATAATCTGGCGGCACGGTGATGCGCGGCGCCGGTAGGGTGCGTGCTTGCACGCACCCTGGTCAACGGGCTACGCACGGTGCGTGCAAGCACGCACCCTACGGGCGCAACGATCGCCGCGCCAAACGAAAAGGCCCCGCCGGGGCGGGGCCTTTCGGGCGATGGCGAAGGCGTCAGTGCAGACGCTGATCCACCGTCGCAATCGATTCCTCGATCAGCCGGTTGGCATCGTCGGCGCCCAGGTTCTTGGCGATCAGCTCGCTCGACGCGGCCATGGCCACGGCAATCGCCTGATCGCGCACCGCGCGCACCGCCGAAGCCTCGGCCGCGGCGATCTGTTCCTCGGCGCCGCGCAGACGGCGGGCAATCGAGGCTTCCAGATCGGCACGGGCCTGCTTGGCCGCCAGTTCGGCGTCGGCCTTGGCCTTGGCGACGATACGCTCGGCCTGGTCCTTGACCTCGGCCTTCTTGCGCTCGAACGAGGCGCGCAGTTCCTGCGCCTCTTCACGCAGCTTGCGGGCTTCGTCGAGTTCGGCGCGGATCGTCACGGCGCGCTTGTCCAGGAGACCGCCGATCAGGCCGGGCACCTTGAAATAGACCAGCACGCCGACGAACAGCAGGAAGGCCAGCAGCACCACGAAATCGGTGTTGCGCAGCGACAATTCCCAGCCAGCAGCCGCCGCCGGCGAGGCGGCAACCGCGAGGATCAAGGCGAGAACGCGGATCATGCGGCACCCCCTTTCAGGCGGGCAGTCACGGCCGAAGTGATCGCGCGGGCATCGGCCTTGACGCCGAAAGCCGCGAGGATCTCTTTGGTGGTGTCCTTGGCAACCGCGGCGACAGCCTCGGCGGCGCTGGCCCGGATCTCGTTGATCCGGCCTTCGGATTCCGCGGTGCGCGCGGCGATCTCGGCGTCGGCCTTGGCGATGGCCAGATCGAGATCCTTCTGGATATCGGCCTTGGCGTCGGCGACCACTTTGGCGGCAGCGGCGCGCGCATCGTCGAGGGCCTTGTGATAGGCGGCCTCGGCGTCGGCGGCTTGCTGTTTATAGGTCTCGGCGGCGGCGATGTCGTTGGTGATGGTCCCGGTGCGTTCGGCGAGAACCGAGCCGATCCGGGGCAGCGCCACGCGCGAGAGAATGAGATAAAGCACGACCAGCGCCACCACGAGCCAGAAGATCTGGTTCGGGAAGGTCGCAAAATCGAGCTGGGGCATGCCGCCCGAGCTGGCCGCCTCGGTGGCATGGCCAGCGGCGGTCGCCCCGGATTCGGCAGCGTGGGCTACGTCGTGTTCCGACATGTCGTCCTCCTGATTGACCGTATCCGCCGGGCGGGCCCAAAGACCCACCCGGCCGCAAGGATCACGGGCGGGTCAGGATCAGACGGCGAACATCAGCAGGAGCGCGACGAGGAACGAGAAGATCCCCAGCGCTTCGGCGAAGGCGATGCCGATGAACAGCGTCGCGGTCTGGCCGGCGGCGGCCGACGGGTTGCGCAGCGCGCCCGCGAGGAAGTTGCCGGCAACGTTGCCCACACCGACCGCAGCCCCGCCCATGCCCATGCAGGCCAGGCCAGCGCCGATGTACGCACCCATTTGAACGATATCGCCAGTCATTTGATAGCTCCTAGTTTGGAATTGGCAGAAAGGGGAAGCCCGACCTCAGTGGTGCGGATGCAGCGCATCCTTGAGGTAAACGCAGGTCAGGATGGTGAACACGTAGGCCTGGATGAAGGCCACGAGAATTTCGAGCCCGTACATCGCGGTGATGGCGACGATCGACAGCGGCGTCACGGCGATGCCGATGCCGGAGATCAGGATCAGCGGCGCGAAGGCGGCGAACACCTTGATGACCGCATGACCGGCCATCATGTTGCCCGCGAGACGGATGGAATGGCTGACCGGGCGCACGAAGTACGAGATCACCTCGATCAGTGCCAGGATGGGCCGCAGCGCCAGCGGCGCCGACGAGACCCAGAACAGCCCAAGGAAGCCGACGCCGTTCTTCACGAAGCCGACGATCGTCACCGTCAGGAACACCGCGATCGCCATGACCGCCGTGACGGCGATATGCGAGGTGGGGGTGAAGGCCTTGGGCAGGAGCCCGAGGAAGTTCGAGGCGACGATGAACAGGAACAGCGTGAAGATATACGGGAAGAATTTCAGCGCATCGCGGCCCGCGACATCCTCGACCATCTTGTGGATGAAGCCGTAGGCCAGTTCGGCGATGGATTGCACGCGGGTCGGGATGATCGCCCGGCCCCGGGTTCCGGCGATGAACAGCAGCGCAATGGCCAGCACGCTCAGCGCCATCCAGAGCGTGGCGTTGGTGATGGTGAACACCCCCACCTCGCCCTCGCCGAACAGCGGGCGCACGATGAATTGGTCCATCGGGTGGAAGGCCAGGCCTTCGCCATGCTCGTCTGCGGCCACGTTCAGTCCCCTTCGTTCCGGGCGGCCGTCGCCGCCTCTATGCTCTTGCGCTGGATCTCGGCGGCGGTGCGCATCATCACGCGAACCCCGGCCGCCAGGCCCAGCAGAATGAACAGCACCAGAAACAGCGGCATCGTGCCAAACAGCACATCCAGCCCGTACCCGATGCCGAAGCCGATCAGGAGACCGGCAACAAGCTCTGTCACCATGCGCCAGGCGTGGTTCGCCATGGCATGGCCTTCGGCAACCCTGTTGGGCTCAGGCGCTTGCACCTTCTTCAGCCTTGCGAGCCGTTCGTCGAGCGCGCGCAGACGCTCCAGATCGTTCGGTTCGGTCATACTGAAGCCCCTCAGGACAGTCGGGCGGAACCTAGGGGCCGGGGGGCGCTGAGTCAAGGAGGAATGACGCTGACCAAGATATTGATATTGCTTGGTTATTTTATTCGGCTTCACGCTGGCGTGCGGGGTTTGGCGCTTTCATTGCCGCAAGTGCACATTCAACCGTTCCGTTGAATCTTTTCGGGCGCCGCTTGACCGGGCCCCCTGCCCCCGGCTAGGCCCGAGGGCATGAGCCATCCCGATCCTCTCGACGCGATCTTCACGGCGCTGGGCGACCCCACGCGCCGGGCGATCCTGGCGATGCTGCTGGAGGACGATATGGCGGTGACGGATGTGGCCGAACCCTTTGCCATTTCGCTGGCGGCGATTTCCAAGCATCTGCAGATCCTGGCCGAAGCGGGGCTTATCAGTCAGGAAAAGCGCGGCCGGGTGAAATGGTGCAAGCTGGAGCCCGACGCGATGCGCGCCGCCTCGGTCTGGATGCAGGCGTTCGGCCAGTTCGAGCCGGTCAATCTGGAGGCCTTCGAGCGGTTTCTGGCGCAGGAACTGGGCGAGGCGCCCGAGGGCGACTAGACGTTCTGCGCCAGCACCAGCGCCCGCCCGTCGCAGATCAGCGTGCCATCGGCGAGGCGGCAGGTGGTGGCCAGATCGACGAGGTGTTTGTCAGGCCGCAGCCGGGTGATTTCGACCCGGGCGGTCAGCGGCTGGCCCAGCGGCGCTGGCGCGTGGAAATGCAGGCTTTGCTTGAGGTAATTGGTGCCAAAGCCGGGCAGATCGACCCCCAGCAGATAGGAAAACAGCGCGGCGATCAGCGGTTCGGGCACGCGGTCTGGCAGCGGTTCCGTGCTGCCGGTGAGGGCGGCGAAATCGGCCATGTCCTGCGCGGTATAGGCGCGGGTGGTTTCGGCGAAATCACCCGGGTTCATGCCAGCACCGCCTTGCCCTGAAAACAGATCGCCCCGTCGGATTTGCGCTGCGCCGTGACATCGAGCGTGTCACCCGCGCCCGCGAGCCGCAGGATCAGCGGCTCGTCGGCATAGGCGGCGTTGGGGAACATCATGTCCTGCAGCAGCGGTTGGCGGCCCGGGCGGGCGGCGGCGAGCATCCCCCAGAGCCGCGTATAGATCAGCATGCCATGGCTGACGGTGCGGCCAAAGCGGGTGCGGGCGCTGAATTCGGGATCGACATGGATCGGATTGTCATCGCCCGAAACGCGGGCGAAGGCATCGAATTCGGCCTGGGTGGGGGTCCATTCGGTTTCGATCATGGCAGAAGTTTCCGCAGTTCGGGTTTGCGCACCTTGCCCGCGGCCGTCCGGGGGAAATCCGCAACCGTGAGAAAGGTTTTGGGCACCTTGTACGAGGCGAGGCGTTCGCGCAACCAGAAGTTGAGTTCGGCGGGATCGGGCACCTGCCCCGGCCGGGCGATCAGGAAGGCGACGCCGGTTTCGCCCCAGCGCGGATCGGCGATGCCGATCACCGCGGCCTCCAGTACGGCGGGGTGGGTGATGAGCACCTTTTCCACCTCGGCCGGATAGACGTTTTCGCCGCCCGAGATGTACATATCCTTGATGCGGTCGATGATGCGGTAATAGCCATCGGCATCGCGCGCCGCGACATCGCCGGATTTCAGCCAGCCATCGGTGGTGAAGGCGGCCTCGGTGGCCTGCGGATTGTCGAG